>Ga0207661_10000167_pt1 | contig 42604 bp, 49 predicted proteins | sample KBSC713LmetaG_FD_184337 | JGI IMG/M metagenome (GOLD analysis project Ga0207661, IMG submission 184337) | Corn rhizosphere microbial communities from Kellogg Biological Station, Michigan, USA - KBS C7.1-3L metaG (SPAdes) (version 2) | ecosystem: Host-associated > Plants > Roots > Rhizosphere ...
GCCGCCACGACCGGACGGATGTTGATGATCGTCTGCGGCGTGATCGTGTCGACGTCCTCGGTCGTCATCCGCTCGCGCACGACGCGCTCCATGCGGTAGAGGCCGACGCGGAACGCCTCCTGGATCAGCTCGCCCGTCGTCCGGAGACGCCGGTTCCCGAAGTGCTCGTACTCGTCGAGCTCGCCCCGGATGGGCTCGCGCGAGAGCGCGGCCGCGTCGGCGGCGAAGTCCTTCGAGTCCTCGGGGAGCTGGAGCTTGCCCGGCAGGTCGACGAGCCGGCGCACGAGCGCGAGGATGTCCTCGGTGGTGAGCACGCGCGTGTCCTCCGGCACCTCGACGCCGAGGCGCTGGTTGAGCTTGTAGCGGCCGACCTTCGTCAGGTCGTAGCGCTTGGGGTCGAAGAAGAGCGAGCGGAGAAGGTTCCGCGCGTTGTCGAGCGTCGGCGGCTCTCCCGGGCGCTGCTTCTTGAAGACCTCGACGAGGGCCTCCTCTTCGCGGGTGGAGGGATCCTTGTCGAGGGTGTTCTGGATGTACGGCCGCGCGGACTCGCCGAACAGGGCGAGGATCGCCTCGTTCGTGGACGTGTCGAGCGCGAACCCGGTCGTCGGATCCTCGGCAGGCAGCGCGCGCAGGAGCGTCGTGACCGGGAGCTTGCGCTTCCGGTCGATCCGCGCGTAGACGATGCCCTTCTTGTCGATCTCGAGCTCGAGCCACGAGCCGCGCGACGGCATGAGGTTCGCCGTGAAGACCTGCTTGGTCGCGTCCTTCGGCTCCATCAGGTAGGCGCCGGGCGAGCGCACGAGCTGCGTGACGATCACGCGCTCGGTGCCGTTGATGATGAACGTCCCGTGCTCGGTCATCATCGGGAAGTCGCCCATGAAGACCCGCTGCTCGCGGATCTCGCCGGTCTCCGTGTTGACGAAGCGGACGGTCATCGAGAGCGGGGCCTGGTACGTGAGATCCTTCTCACGGCACTCGGAGATCGAATGCTGCGGCGGACCGAACTCGTAGTCGCCGAACTCCACGGCGAGCGTGCCTGTGTAGTCGGTGATCGGCGAGATGTCGTCGATCGTCTCGCGCAGGCCCTCCTCCAGGAACCACTGGAACGAGGCCTTCTGGATGTCGATCAGGTTGGGGAGGTCGAGGACGTGCTTCAGGCGCGAAAAGGTCTTGCGCGCGCGCGGCGCGACAGCGGTGCTGCTCAAGGACAGCCTCCCTTAGTTACGGCGGTCGTTGATGAAGAGACGGGCAGGTAGAAGCCAGAGCTCGGGCGGAACAGGGAAGAATAGCGGACACGCTTGCTCCACCGCAACCCTTGCGGGGCGGTGGAGCTGTCCGAAAGCAAGTGTAGCGGATGACGCAAGGCCCGCGGGCGGACGCTTCCGTCGATCCGTGCGCCTCAGGTGGCGGCCGGAGGCCGGCTTCGCCGGCCGGCGCGCCAGGCGTGGGTGACCGATGCACGAGCCGGATGGAGAGCGCCCGTGGGGAACCATGGGGTCCCCCACGCTTCAGCTCGACGCTACTTCAGCTCGACGCCGGCCCCCGCCTCCTCGAGCTCGGCCTTGAGCTTCTCGGCCTCGTCCTTCGTGAGACCCTCCTTGACGGTGCCGGGGGCGCCGTCGACGAGATCCTTCGCCTCCTTGAGACCGAGGCCGGTCGCGGCGCGGACGATCTTGATCACCTGGATCTTCTTGTCGCCCGTGGCGGCGAGCACGACGTCGAAGGAGTCCTTCTCCTCCGCCGCCGCAGCGCCGTCCCCACCCGCGGCAGGCGCACCCGCCGCAGCGACCGCGACCGGAGCGGCCGCCGTGACGCCCCACTCCTCCTCGATCGCCTTCTTCAGCTCCACGAGCTCGAGCACCGTCATCTTGCCGAGCGTGTCCAGCACCTTTGCGGTATCTGCAGCCATCCCTACTCCTCTTCCGTTTCTGCTGTGTCGGCTTCCGTTTCTGTTGAGTCGGCGGACTCCGTCTCTGCGGGCTCCGCTGGTTCCTCTGTCTCAGCCTCGAGGGCGTCAGCGGCCTCGGCGACCGGCCCAGTGGACGTCTCGGCCTCAATGGGCGTCTCCGCCTCGGCGGATGTCTCGGCCTCCGCGGACGTCTCGGCTTCGGCGGACGCTCCGCCGAGCTGCTCGATCCGTGCGTCGATCAGGCCCACCACGTCGCGGAGCGGCGCGGCGACGAGCGCCGCGAGCTGCGTGAGCGGAGCCACGATCGCCCCGACCAGCTGGCTCTTGACCACATCCGGTGCCGGGAGCTTCGCGAGCTCGTCGACGTCGTCTCCCGTCAGGGCGCGCCCCGAGAGGATGCCGCCACGGAGCGCGAGCACGTTGGTGTCCTTCGCCGTGTCGGCCAGTGCCTTCGCGACGGCCACGGGATCGCCGTCCGCCTCGACGAATGCGATCGCCGTCGGACCCTCCAGCAGCGCGAGCAGCGACTCCGTGCCCGCTTCCTCAGCGGCACGCCGCGTCAGCGTGTTCTTCACGACCCGGAACCGCCCGCCGCTCCCGCGCACCTTGGCACGCAGCTCGACGAGGTCGGCGTTGGTCAGGCCGCGGTAGTCGGCCACGATCAGCGACTCGGTCGAGCGAAGCTGCTCGACGAGCTCGGCGACGGCCTGTTCCTTCTCGGTTCTCTGCATGTCGTTTCCTTCGGAAACGACTAGACCCGCCGTCAGGCGGGTCCAGAGCGCGCGCAGCGCTGCGACCTCGCCTGGGCTGGACTTCCGCATTCGCTGCCAGCCGTCTTGGGCGACCTAGTCGGTGTGTTAGCGCTAGACGGTAGCAGCCTCCTGGCTCGATCTAGCGGAGTCCGCGTCAGCCGTCACGTCGCGCGTCCGTGTCGGGTCGACGTGCAAGCCGGGCCCCATCGTCGTCGTCAACGTGATGCCCTTGATGTAACGGCCCTTTGCGGCGGCGGGCTTCGCCCGGGCGATCTCCTCGACCACCGCTGCGTAGTTCTCGAGCAGCTGACGCTCGCCGAAGCTCTTCTTCCCGATCGGGAGGTGGACATTCGCCCCACGGTCGGTGCGGTACTCGAGCTTGCCGGCCTTCGCGTCCGAGACCGCCTTCGAGATGTCGAACGTCACCGTGCCGGTCTTCGGGTTCGGCATCAGGCCGCGCGGCCCGAGCACGCGACCGAGCTTGCCGACGTTGCCCATCTGGTCGGGTGTCGCGATCGCGACGTCGAAGTCGAGGAACCCGCCCTCGATCTTCGCCGCGAGGTCGGCCGAGCCGACGACGTCCGCGCCGGCCTCCTCGGCCTCGCGCGCCTTGTCGCCCTCGGCGAACACGGCGACCCGCATCGAGCGGCCCGTGCCATGCGGAAGCATGATCGTCCCGCGCAGCTGCTCGTCCGCGTGCCGTACGTTCAGCCCCAGACGGAAGTGCACCTCGACCGTCTCGTCGAACTTCGCCCCCGGAAACCCTTTGAGCAGCGCGATCGCGTCCGCCGGCGGATAGGCCTTCTCGCGGTCGATCGCACCGCGGGCTTCCTTGTACCGCTTCCCGTGCGCGCTCACGATTCCACCTCCACGCCCATGCTCCGGGCGGTGCCGGCGATGACGAGCATCGCGGCCTCGACGTCGTTCGCGTTGAGGTCGGGCATCTTCGTCTCCGCGATCGAGCGGAGCTGCGCCTGGCTCAGGCGGCCGACCTTGTTCCGGTTCGGCTCGGCCGAGCCAGAGGAGAGGTTGAGTGCCTCCTTGATCAGGACCGCGGCGGGCGGGGTCTTCGTGATGAACGTGAACGAGCGGTCCTCGAACACGGTGATCTCGACCGGGATGATCCGGCCGTTCTCGTGCGCTGTCTGGGCGTTGAACGCCTTCGTGAACTCCACGATGTTGACGCCGTGCTGGCCCAGGGCAGGGCCGACCGGCGGCGCCGGGTTCGCCTGCCCACCGGGGATCTGGAGCTTGATGAGTGTGAGGACTTTCTTCGCCATCGGAGTCCGTGCGGGGCGTCTTGCCCCTCCTCCTATCTCTTCGTGGGTACGGGTTAGTCGAGCTTCTTCACCTGGTCGAACGCGAGCTCGACCGGGACCTGGCGCTCGAAGATGTCGACCAGCACCTTGAGCTTCTGAGCGTCTGCGTTGACGTCGACGATCTCGCCGTCGAAGTCGGAGAGCGGGCCTGACGTGACCTTGACCGACTCGCCGAGGGAGAACTCCACCTGCGCGCGCGGCGCGGCCGCGCCACCCGGGCCGCCGCCGGCGTGGAGGATCCGATCGACCTCCGCCTGCGAGAGCGGCGAGGGCTTCGCGCCGGCCCCGACGAACGCCGTGACGCCGGGCGTCCCCTTGACGACCGTCCAGGCGTCGTCGTTCAGGTCCATGTTGACGAGGACATAGCCGGGAAGCACGCGCTTCTCGATCTGCACCTTCTGGCCGTCCTTCGTCTCGATCACCTGCTCGGTCGGGACGACGACACGGCGGAACCGCGGCTGCTGGTTCATCGAGGCGATCCGGTGCTCGAGGTTGGCCTTGACCTTGTTCTCGTGCCCGGAGTAGGTGTTGATCACGTACCAGTGGAACATTCGCTCTCTCCCGATTACTGGCCGAGCAGGACGTCGCGGACGAACGGACGGAGGATCTGGTCCGCGCCCCACAGGAAGGCCCCGACGATGATGCACGCGACGATCACGACGATCGTGCCCTGGATCACCTGCGCGCGGTTCGGCCAGTCGACCTTCTTGAGCTCGGCGACCGACTCGCGGATGAAGCCTCCGCGCCGAGGATGCTCGACCGCGACTGCGGGGTCGGGCCCGGCGGGCACCGGCCGCGGCGTCGACCGCGCGGGTGCCTCCTCACCGGCCGCGCGACGTGCGTCGCGCCGCTGTCGTCTCGTCTCGCGCGCCAAGATTCCGTCCTGCTACCGCGTCTCGCGGTGGAGCGTGTGGCCGCCGCACCAGCGGCAGTACTTGCGGAACTCGACGCGGTCGGGCGTGTTCCGCTTGGACTTCTGCGACTGATAGTTGCGCCGCTTGCACTCGGTGCAGGCGAGCGTGATCGCGACTCTGACTCCGGTGGCCATGTTCTCTCGTTCTGGTCGGGACTGAAAGGGGACGGCGAAAGGTAGCGGCGGTAGGACTCGAACCTACGACACGCGGATTATGATTCCGCTGCTCTAACCAACTGAGCTACGCCGCCGAGCCGAGCCGCAGTGTAGCAGGGGACTTTTCGGGCTTCGGGCCAGCAAGGCTAGACCAGGACTGGATCCGCGCCGCTCGCCCGGGCGCTCCCGGCCTCTTCCGCCGCGACCCGCGCGAGCTCGAGCACGGTGGCGCGGAAGACGTCTCGACGCACGCGATACTCGCGCGTGAACTCGACGCTGCCGTTGAGCTCGAGGATCGTCAGCCCGCCCGCCGGGGTCGGCATCAGGTCGACGCCGACGAGCGACGCCCCGAGGGCGCGTGCGGCCGCCAGCGCAAGCTCCACGGCGTCCGCGGGAGCGTCGAGGGGGACGCGCGTCGCTCCGAGGGAGACATTCGTCCGCCACTCGCCCTCCTTGGCGACGCGGCTGACGGCTCCGACGACCTTGCCCCCGGCGACGACGAGCCTCAGGTCGCTGCCGGTGGGCGGGACGAGCTCCTGCACGAGCGCCCCGTGCTGCCGGAACCACGGCTCGTCGCGCACGGCACGCAGCTCGCTGCGGAGCGCGTCGTCGGTCTCGCAAAGCGTGACGTGGCGGCCCCAGCTGCCGTGCCGGGGCTTCAGCACGAGCGGCGCCGGCGGACCGTCGTAGGGTCGGCCTGGGCGGACATGCCACGTCTCGGGATGCGGCAGGCTGGCGCGGCGGAGGATCCGGGCGGTCAACAGCTTGTCGTGCGCGGCGACGAGCGTCCCCGGAGCGTTCAGCACCGTGAGCCCGCGCGCGGCGAGGACGCCGAGTGACCAGAGGCCGTCGTCGACGCCGTCAAGCTCCGGTCGCACGTCGAGGCGGCCGACCGCGACATCCCCCGGCGCCAGTGTTGCGACGGCCTCACCCGGTGTCACGTGGACGACCTCGAGGCCACGAACGCGGACCGATGAGAGCTTCTGGTCGGTCGGACTCGGGGCGCCGGAGACGATCGCGATGCGCATTGCGCGATACTGACCGGACCGCGGGGGTGTCCGCAAGGGTGTTAACCACACCACAACCCGGTCGGCACCCGTCGGACTTTCGCTGCTCGGAGAGCATTTTCGGCGCGTCCGCCTGCGCGTCTAGCATCGCCGCCGTGATCCGGGTGCCGCCGCACCGAGGAGGATGGCTCGAGGTCGTCTGCGGCCCGATGTTCTCCGGCAAGAGCGAGGAGATGATCCGGCGCCTCCGGCGCGCGGAGATCGCGGGTCAGCGCGTGATCCTCTTCAAGCCTCGCATCGACGACCGCTACGACGCGGCCGATGTCGTCAGCCATGCCGGGGTGCGGATGTCGGCCGTGCCGGTCGACGGGTGTGCCGAGCTCGTCGCGCGCGCGCGTTCGTCGGAGGTCGTCGGGATCGACGAGGTGCAGTTCTTCGAGCGCGCCGTCGTCGACGCCGCGCTCGCCCTCGCCGACGGGGGTGCCCGCGTCATCGTCGCGGGGCTCGACCAGGACTTCCGCCGCGAGCCGTTCGGCCCCATGCCGGAGCTGCTGACGCGAGCCGAGTTCGTCGACAAGCTGCAGGCCGTGTGCCACCGCTGCGGTGGGCCGGCCACGACGACGCAGCGGCTCGTCGACGGTCAGCCGGCGCCGTACGGCGGCGAGACGATCGTGGTCGGCGCTCTCGACTCCTACGAGGCTCGCTGCCGCGACTGCCACAACGCTGGTCAGGATGCGGCCAAGTGGCTGGCCGCCTGATGGGCCTCGCATTCCGCAGCGAGACAGCCCCGGCTCGGCATTCGTGGCTTTGGAGGTTAAGGCCCGAGAGCGCTTGCTGATGCGCAAGCGCGTGATGGCGAAGCTCAGTCGTCCTCCGTTGGCGATTCGGAAGGTCGCGTTCGCGCTCGTTCACCACTCCGATGGTGGCTGTTCGACGTCGCGGCCGCCTTGGTGCGGATGATCGACGTAACTTTGCCGCGGCGCTTCGTGCCAGTCACGGTCAAATGTCCATTGCATGGATGGCCGGACGGACGGCGGGGTCTCTCCGGGGGCATCGGGGAGCAACTCGACGCAGCGGTCGGAGCATGCGTGGGCGAGGAGTGGCACGACGTCGGTTCCGACCCACCGTGAGATCCATCGCTGGATGGGACCGCCCGTGTCGAACGGCCCGTTGCACACGCTGCACGTGCGCGGCCTTGACCCGGGCGGCAGTTTCGCGGGCAGCCGCGGGAACGGCAGCCGGGTCTTGTGGTTGCCGTAGAGATGCCGGGTGCTGATCCGCGAGTCGATCAATTCGGAGCAGCGGGTGATCTCGAAGGGAAGCCAGTGCAGACGCCTTGAGGTGTAGGGATCGAATGAACGCAAGCTCGACATCTGGCCGATCTCCGGCGGCACTGCGATCAGGTGACTGCCGTACAGCTCCACCTCACGAACCGCGCTCAGCTCGGCGATCGAGGCGGGCAGCGTCAAGATCTCCGCCCAGAACTGCCGCGGGATCTCGGCCCCCGGCGAGAACACCTCACGGCCGTCGGCCGCGGCGTCGTCGACCAGCTGCACCAGCAACGCCCAGGCTTCACCCTCGGTGTCCTGCGGACCGACGTGAAGCTGCAGCTCCCGCTCGGTCTCGGCGATCTCGTCACAGTCACAGTACGGATCGGGCGGATACCACAGGCCGTCCTGCCCCTGCCACCAGCCCGGCATCTGCTCGCTCAGCCCGGGCTGCCTGTACGAGCCGCCGCTGCGCGGACTGAAGAGCTCGGGGCCGGACTCATCGAAGTCCGCTTCATCGTGATCGGACTCATCCATCGGGCGAACCTACTGCCTGCGGTCGTCAAAGGTCGACCCACGTCGAGTCGGACGGTACGACGCCCGGTGCCGCGACTGCCACGAGCCGGGTGCGGACGCCATCCAGCTCGTCGCATAGAGACGCACGGGCGTCTGTGTCGGACCTCAGTCCGACACATGCTCGTCGCGCTCGCGCCGGGTGTGCGGGAGAGCCTGTGTCCGACTGAAGTCCGACACGCACGGCCCTCAGGTATCTGCGCTCTACGGGACTAATCGCGCAGAGCGATCCAGATCGCCTTCAGATCCGTGAACTTGTCGAGCGCGTGGATCGACTTGTCGCGCCCGAAGCCCGACTGCTTGAACCCGCCGAACGGGCTGGAGATGTCGCCGGCGTCGAACGTGTTGACCCAGACGATCCCGGCCTTGATCGCGCGGGCCGCCTTGTGGGCGACGTTGACGTCGTCCGTCCAGATCCCTGCGGAAAGGCCGTAGATCGTGTCGTTCGCGACGGCGATCGCCTCGTCGAGCTCCGAGAACGTCAAGGCGGAGAGCACCGGGCCGAAGATCTCCTCGCGCGCGATCGTCATCTCGTTGGAGACCGCGTCGAAGATCGTCGGCTCGACGTAGTAGCCGCCCGTTTCCTCGCGGACGCGGGCGCCCCCCAGGTGAAGCCCTGCGCCCTCTCTCTTGCCCGACTCGATGTAGCCGAGCACGCGGCCGAGCTGCGTCTCGTCCACGATCGCGCCCATCCGTGTCTTGGGGTCGAGTGGGTCGCCAGGCTGGATCCGGCCGGCGACGGCGACCACCTTCTCGAGCAGCTCGTCCTTGACCGCCTCGTGCACGAGCAGGCGCGAGCCGGCGTTGCAGACCTCGCCCTGGTTGTAGAAGACGCCCCAGGCGACGGCCATGGCGGCGGCGTCGAGGTCGCCGCACTCCTTCGTCACGATGTGCGGCGACTTGCCGCCGCACTCAAGAGCGACGCGCTTCATGTTCGACTCGCCGGAGTAGCGGAGAAAGAGCTTGCCGACCTCGGTCGAGCCGGTGAACGCGATCATGTCCACGTCCGGATGCCGACCGAGTGCCTGCCCGGCTGTCTCGCCGAAGCCCGGCACGACCTGGAGCACCCCGTCGGGGATGCCGGCCTCGGAGGCGAGCTCGGCGAGCCGGAGCGCCGTCAGCGGCGACTGCTCGGCGGGCTTCAGGACGACGCTGTTCCCGGTCGCGAGGGCCGGGCCGATCTTCCACGAGGCCATCATCAGCGGGAAGTTCCACGGGACGACCGCACCGACGACGCCGAGCGGCTCGCGCACGATCGAGACGTGCGCCTCCGGACCGGTCGGGGCGATCTCGTCGTACACCTTGTCGATCGCCTCGCCGTACCAGCCGATGCACTCGATCGCCAGCGGCACGTCGACGTTCGTCGCGTCGCGGATCGGCTTGCCCATGTCGACGGTCTCGAGCAGCGCGAGCTCTTCCGCGTGCTCGGCCATGAGGGACGCGAGCCGCTGGAGCGCCTGCTTGCGCTTCTTCGGGGCGAGCCGTGACCAGACCCCCGACTCGAACGCCGCCCGCGCGCCTGCGACAGCGCGGTCGACGTCCTCCTTGTCGCCTGCGGCGACCTTCGCGAGGACCTCGCCCCCGATCGGGCTGACGCAGTCGAACGTCTCCCCGGAGGCCGCGTCGACGTAGCCGCCATCGATGAACGCCTGCGCCCGGATGTCGAGCCCGGAGACCGCGTCCTCGACGCTCCGTGGGCCTTCCGAGACTGTGGTCATGGCGTGCCTCCGTCGGGTCGGTGTCGGCGCGCGAGCGCCGTTTGCGTCGCCCCGATCGTACGCGCAGCGCGGCGCGCTACGGGGCGGAGGGCAACGGCTCGACGAGCGAGAGGACGAACTCTCGCTCACCGTCCCGCCAGCGCACGTCGATCGACTGCGCGAGACGGCCGAGGAGCGAGACGACGGGCCGGTTGTCGCCGCACACCGTCGCGACGAGCCGCGTGATGCCGGCCGCACGCGCGTCGGCCGCCAGCTCGCGCGCGAGCACCGAGCCGATCCCCTGCCCCTGGAGCTCGTCCGCGACCTCGAACGCGATCTCACCGGTCGCGCCGTCCCGCACGAGACGGGCCATCCCTGCGGGCACGGAGCCGCCCTCGACGTAGGCGACGAGGACGTGGTGCGTCTCGTCGACCCGCGCCAGCACCGCAAGGTCGCCGTCGGAGAGGCGGGGCTTCGCGCCGCAGAACCGGCGCTGCCTGGACGTCGAGCCTAGCCGGGCGAACACCGCCGAGACCGTCTCCGTGTCTCCGTTGCGGAGCGGACGGATGGTCAGCCCTCGGACGTAGCGAGCCTGCATCGCTCAATGGTGCAGGTGCGGCCACAGTCTGCGCGTCGCCGCGGCGGGCCATCTTCTTGACATGGCCCGATCGGGCCATCCAGACTGCGGGTCATGGAGCAGGACATTCGCTTCTGCGTGCTCGACGGCCGTCGCATTGCGTACGCCTCCCTCGGCGAGGGGCCGACGCTCCTCTTCGGCGGGCGGTGGGTCACCCACCTCGAAGAGGAATGGGAGGACCCGTACGCCCGCGCGTTCTTCGAGGATCTTGCCCGCACCTCCCGTGTCGTCCGCTACGACCGGCTCGGGGCCGGCCTCTCGGACAGGGACGGGGTGAACGGGCCTACCGTCGACTCGGAGATGCGCGTGCTGGCCAGTGTGGTCGACGCGTGCGGGCAAGACCGCGTCTCGCTCTTCGCGTGCTCGTGCGCTGGCGTGCCGGCTGCTCGGTTCGCGAGCCTCGCGCCCGAGCGCGTCGAGAAGCTCGTCTTCTTCGGGAGCTACGTCTCACGGGCCGACGTCCCCGAGGCGACGCGTCGCTCCCTGGTCGACTTCGTCCGGACGAACTGGTTGCTCGCCGCTCAGATGCTCGCCGGCCTGATGCTCCCGAAGGCCGACGGCGAGGCGATCGAGGCACTGAGCCGCTACCACCGGCATTCGGCGACGGCGGACGTGGCGGCGGCGTTCCTCGACCTCGATCTGACCGCCGACGGCCGCGAGTTCCTCCCCCACGTCGAAACGCCGACGCTCGTCCTGCACCGGCGTGGTGACCGCACCGTCCCGATCTCGCATGGCCGAGAGGTCGCGCGTCTCCTGCCCAACGCTCGTTTCGTCGCGGTCGACGGCGACGCCCACATCCCGTGGATGGACGATCAACGCGCGCTTCGTCGCGCGCTGGTCGGCTTCCTCGGCGACGCCGCGGCCCCGGAGACGAACGGCGACTCACCGCTGAGCCTACGCGAGACGGAGGTGCTGAGGCTCGTCGCGACGGGCATGACGAACCGGGAGATCGCATCGTCGCTCGTGCTCAGCGAGCACACCGTCCATCGCCACGTCGCCAACGTGCTGCGCAAGCTCGGTCACTCGTCCCGTGCCGCCGCGGCCGCGTCGGCGACGCGAGCCGGGCACATCTAGGGGCTTGCGCCCGCGAGCGCGGGGTCGAGGACGAGCACGGTTCGCACACCCTCGCCGCGGCGCAGGCGGTCGAGCGCGTCGCCCACGCCGTCGAGCGTGTCGAGCTGGGTGACGATCCCCGCGAGGTCGAGAGTGCCGTCGGTCGCGAGCCGCGCGAGCTCGGGGAGGTCGGCCGCCGGATCGCCCGAGCCGTAGAACGAGCCGCGAATCCCTTTGTCGGTCGACAGCTCGAGCGCCGGGAGCACGAGCTCGGCGCCCTTGGCCGCGATGCCGATCACGACCGCGGTCGCGCCGGGCCGCAGCGCCTTCCACGCGAGCAGCATGGTCTCGGCAAGCCCAACGACCTCGAAGGCATGATCGGCGCCGCCTTGCGTCAGGGACCGGAGCGTGCGGACCGGATTCTCGTCGGTCGAGGTGTCGACGACCGCGTCCGCGCCGCGCTCGACGGCGCGCGCAAGCTTTGCGGGGTCGCGGTCGACGGCCACGAGCGGTGTGGCCCCGGCGAGCTTCGCCGCCGCGAGCACCTGAAGCCCCACCCCGCCCACGCCGATCACGACGACGCTCTCCCCCGCCTCGACCTGCGCCACGTTGCGCACCGCGCCGAAGCCCGTCATCACGCCACAGCCGAGCAGCGCGGCCTGCCAGAGCGCCAGCCCGCCCGGGAGCGGGATCGCCCCGGCCGCCGGGACGACGACCAGCTCGGCGAAGCACGCCGTCATCAGCCCGTGCTGGAGAACGGTGCCGTCCGGCAAGCGGAGGCGCGACGTGCCGTCGAGAAGCGTCCCGGTGAAGCTGTGCTTCGCCGCCACGGTGCAGAGCGTCGGCCGGCCGGCGCGGCAGGCCGCGCACTCGCGACACGACGGCACCCAGCAGAGCACCACCTCGTCGCCCGGCCGGAGGTGCGTGACGCCCTCGCCGACCTCGACGACGACTCCCGCCCCCTCGTGGCCGAGAACCATCGGCCAGCGGCCCTCGCCCAGCGCGCCGTCGGCGAGATGGACGTCCGAATGGCACACGCCCGCCGCTGCGACGCGCACGAGCACCTCACCGGGGCCGGGAGGGTCGAGCTCGACGTCCTCGACGAGGACGTCGCCGGGCTCGCGCAGCACGGCCGCGCGGATCGTCGTGGGCGCACCCTCCACGCCGCATGTCTACACCTTCGGCCCGCAAAGGCCCGCTTGTAGGCTGTCCCGCGTGAGCGGCGTCGCCGCCGAGATCGCGTTCGATCGTGCGACAAAGCGCTATCCCGGCCGCGCCGACCCGGCCGTGCGCGAGCTGACGCTCACGGTCCCGTCCGGCGAGATCTGCTGTCTCGTCGGACCGTCGGGCGCGGGCAAGACGACCGCGATGAAGATGGTCAACCGGCTGATCGACATCAGCGAGGGGGACATCCGGATCGGCGGCACGAGCGTCCGGTCGCTCGACGTGACAGAGCTCCGTCGCGGCATCGGCTACGTCATCCAGCAGGTCGGCCTCTTCCCGCACATGTCGGTCGCGGACAACGTGGCGACGGTGCCGCGCCTGCTCGGCTGGCAGAAGCGGCGGATCGCCGAGCGCGTGGACGCGCTGCTCGACCTCGTCGAGCTTCCCGCGGTCGACTACCGCGACCGATACCCGGCGCAGCTCTCGGGCGGAGAGCGCCAGCGCGTCGGGCTCGCGCGCGCGCTTGCTGCGGACCCGCCCGTGATGCTGATGGACGAGCCGTTCGGCGCGCTCGACCCGATCACGCGTGCGCGACTCCAGCACGAGCTCCTGCGGATCCAGCACGAGCTGCACAAGACGGTCGTGTTCGTCACACACGACATCGACGAGGCGATCCTGCTGGGCGATCGCATCGCCATCCTCCGGGAGGGCGGTGTTCTCGCGCAATACGACACGCCCGACGCGCTGCTCGCACACCCAGCCGACGAGTTCGTGGCGCGATTCCTCGGCTCGGACCGGGGACTCAAGCTGCTCGCGCTGCGCAGGCTCGACGAGCTCGACCTCGCGCCGCTCGACGGCGTCGCGGGCCCGACCGCGGACGGCTCGACGACGTTGCGCGACGCGCTCTCGCAGATGATCACCGCGGGAAGCCGCTCGCTGGTCGTCGTCGACGGGGCCGGACAGCCGCAGGGCGTCGTCACGCTGGAGTCGCTGACGGGGGTCGCCGTATGATCCCGCTCGGAGGTCCGCTCGCGGCGCAGGGCCCGGTGATCCCCGACTTCGGCAAGGGGAGCGACTGCGTCGTCGAGAACCGCCTGTTCTGCGCGGACTGGGTGCGCGACAACTGGTCGGGCACGCTCCAGCCGGCCCTCGTCGAGCACGTGAAGCTCACGCTGATCGCCGTCGCAGTGGGCTTCGTGCTCTCCTTCGCCGCCGCCTTGCTCACGCACCGCTTTCGCCTGTTCGAGCGGCCGATGGTCGCGTTCGCGGCGATCGTGTACACGATCCCGAGCCTCGCGCTCTTCCAGCTTCTCGTCCCCGTGACCGGCCTCACCGTCACGACCGTCGAGGTCGCGCTCGTCGGCTACACACTGCTGATCCTCTTCCGGAACATCCTCGAGGGGCTCCGCAGCGTGCCCCCCGACGTGCTCGAGGCCGCACGCGGGATGGGCCTCACACGTCGGCAGACGCTGTGGCGAATCGAGCTCCCCCTCGCCGTACCGGCGACGATGGCCGGACTGCGCGTGGCGGTCGTCTCGACGATCGCGCTCGCCACCATTGCGGCGCTCGTGATCCCGCAGGGCCTGGGCTACCCGATCTTCGTCGCACTCCACGAGGCGTTCAAGACGGAGATCCTCGTCGCCGGCGCGCTCGCGGTCGGGCTCGCGCTCGTGGCGGACGCGATGCTCGTCGTCGCCGAGCGCGTCCTGACGCCGTGGAACCGCGCGCGGAGGGCGGTATGATCGCAAGCCTCACCGTGTTCGGCGACGCGCTCGACTTCGTCGTCGACGAGCGACGCCTGATCCTCTCGAAGACGTGGGAGCACCTGCTCCTCTCCGGCGCCGCGATGGCGATCGCGCTCGTGATCGCACTGCCCCTCGGACTGTGGCTGGGGCACAAGCATCGTGGCTCGTTCCTCGCGGTCAACGTCGCGAACCTCGGTCGGGCGCTGCCGAGCCTTGCGTTGATCGCGGTCGGCTTCGTCTTCCTCGGCGTTGGCTTCTGGAGCGTCGCGCTCGCGCTCGTCGTCCTCGCGATCCCACCGATCCTCACGAACGCGTACGTCGCCGTCGACAGCGTCCAGACGGACGCCGTCGAGGCTGCGCGCGGGATGGGAATGACCGACCGGCAGATCATCACGCAGATCGAGCTGCCGCTCGCGCTGCCGCTGATCTTCGCCGGGATCCGCACGGCCACCGTGTTCGTGGTCGCGACCGCGACGATCGCCGCGGTCGCAGGAGGCGGCGGCCTCGGGGACATCATCGTCAACCAGGCGGGCTACGGGCTCGAGGGCGTCATCGGCGCAGCGATCTGCGTCTCGGTGCTCGCGCTTGCCGCCGACGGCGCCGTGGGCCTCCTCCAGCGGGCGCTGACGCCGCCCGGACTCCGCGTCGAGTCGCGGGCGTTCGAGGCCGATGTGACGACGACCGGCTCGAGGCTCAGGCTCTCCATGTCTAAAGTTGACGAGCAGCCCGGCTAGGCCTCGACGTTGCTCTAGGGTCATTGTGATCCGCCCGGAGATCACCTCTACCCGGAAGGGGGCACCGTGATTCGCAAGCACAACAGGCGCGCCGCCAAGGCCGCGTTCTCCATTGCGTTGGGGGTCGCACTCATCCTCGGCTTGGTCGCCGCGGCGCCGGCCGCACTCGGGACGCAGTCGGGGGCGAAGGCGACCCCGATCATCGTCGGGACGAAGAACTTTCCCGAACAGTACGTCCTTGGCCAGCTCTACAAGCAGGCGCTCGAGGCCAAGGGCTTCAACGTGCAGTACAAGGAGAACATCGCCTCGACCGAGCTGATCGACACCTCGCTGAAGAGCGGGAAGATCACCATGTACCCCGAGTACACGGGGATCATGCTCTCGGTCACGTTCAAGCAGAAGACTCTGCCGAAGACCGCGGGGGCAACGTACGCGCTCGCGAAGAAGCTCTACGGCAAGCGCGGCCAGACTCTGCTCGCGCAGACGCCGTTCCAGGACGTCGACGTGATCGCCGTCACCCGCGCCACAGCCAAGAAGTACGGCCTGAAGTCGCTTCGGGACCTGCGCAAGGTGCCCAACCTGAGCATCGCCGCCTTCCCCGAGTGGGAGACGCGCTGGCGTGACGAGATCGGCGCGCGCTACGGCGTCAAGGGCTTCGACTTCGTCCCGCTCGCAGGGATCTCGGCGTACCAGCTGCTCGACCAGAAGAAGGTGCTCGCGGCGGACGTGTTCACCACCGACCCGCAGCTCCTCTCGCGCAAGTACGTGCAGCTCCGCGACCCGCAGAACATGTTCGGGTTCCAGCACGTCGCGCCCGTCGTCAGCAAGAAGCTCGTGTCGGCGTACGGCACGAAGTTCACGTCGACGATCAACAAGGTCACGAAGCTCTTGACCGTCAAGGCGATCGCGGCGATGAACAAGGCGGTCGGGATCGACAAGAAGCCCGCCGACGACGTCGCTGCGGCCTTCCTCAAGGCCAACGGCCTCGCCTGACCCTCTCTGGCCGGCCTCGGGGCACCATGCTCCGGGGCCGGCTCGGCCACGGCCTCAGCGCAGCAGCGGCCGGGCCCCGACGAGCGCAGCGACGACGAACGCGCCCGCGGCGATGAGGACGATCGTTCCACCCGGTGCGAGGTCGCCGTAGTACGAGAGCACCAGCCCGGCGACGACGGAGACGACGCCGATCGCCATCGCGAGGCCGAGGGTCGACCGCAGGCTCCACGCGACGCGTTGTGCGGCGAGCACAGGCAGGGCCATCAACGCGGCGATCAGGAGGATCCCGACCACGCGCATCGAGATCCCGATCGTCAGGGCGGCGAGCACCGCGACGGTCGTGTTCAACAGCCCGACGCGGACGCCCGCGACGCGGCTTCCCTCCTCGTCGAGCACCGCACCCACGAGGCCGCGGTAGAGGGCCGCGATCGCCGCGAGCGAGCCGAGGCCGAGCGCGAGCACGAGCCAGAAGTCGCTCCACGTCACGGTGAGGATCGAGCCGAAGAGGAACTGGAAGAGGTTCACGTCGAGCCGACCGGCGCTCGAGACGAGCACCACGCCGAGCGCGATGCCGGTGTAGAAGACGAGCGCCAACGCCTGGTCTCCGGCGGCGCCGCCGCGGGTCCTGAGCCACTCGATCGCGAGACCCCCGACAACCGCGAACACGAGCGCCGTGAGCACCGGCTCGACGCCGATCAGGTAGCCGGCTGCGACTCCGGCGAACGCGACGTGGCCCAGCCCGTCGCCGACGAGCGCCTGCCGCCGCTCGACGAGAAAGAACCCGACTGCCGGGGCGAGGATCCCGACGACCACCCCCACCGCGAGCGCGAGGCGCATGAACTCGAGCTCGAGCATCAGTGTGTCCGCCGATCAGTGCGCATGGGAGGGGTCGTGCCAGATCGCTGGGAGGGCGGCCGGATCGCCGTCGAAGACGATCCGACCGCGGACGAGCACGAGCCGCGAGACGACGTGCTCGACCGCGCCGAACTCGTGCGAGACGTAGAGGATCGTGACGCCCAGCTCGTTCTGCAGCCCGGAGAGAAGCTGCGCGAGCGACTCCTGCGCCGTCGCGTCGACCCCGGTTGTCGGCTCGTCCAGCGCGAGCAGCGCCGGCTCCGCCGCGAGTGCGCGCGCGATGAAGGCGCGCTGCTGCATCCCGCCGGAGAGCGTCCGGAGGGGCGCGCCCGCGCGATCCGCCAGGCCGACACGGTCGATCGCCTGCTCCACCGCTCGCCGGTCGTCGGCGCGGAGCGGGCCGAACGGGCCGCGAACGGCGAGCCTGCCCGTCTCCACGGTCTCGCGGACGGTGACTGGGGTGCCGCTCGCGAGCTGCGCGCGCTGGGCGACGTACGCGATACGCGGCGCTCCCCTCGCCCTCGCCCCGGGGGCGAGCCCGAAGACCCGCACGGTGCCGCGGACGGGGCGCTCGAGCCCCAGCGCCAGCCGCAGGAGCGTGGTCTTGCCGCCGCCGTTCGGCCCGGCGATCCCGAGGAACGCGCCCTGCTCGACGCGGAGCGACACGTCCTCGAGCGCCGGCGGCCCACCGCGGTACGCGAAGGAGACCCCGTCGAGCTCGAGCGCCGGCACGGACGGCTCTAGTGGCATCCGAGCGCCTTCCGCAGCGCAGCGAGGTTCTCCCGCATCACGCGGAAGTAGTCCGCGCCCGCGTCCTCCTCGCTCGGCGTCAGCGCCTCGAGCGGGTCGAGCGTCGCCGTCACCGCGCCGGCCTCGCGTGCGACCGTGTCGGCGAGCGCGGGCGCGACGAGCGGCTCGGTGAACACCGTCGTCGCGCCGGTCGCGCGGACCGTGTCGGCGAGGCGCGCGACGGTCGCCGGCGAGGGCTCCGCCTCGGGCGCGAGCCCGACGAGGGCCACCTGCTCCAACCCGTAGCGCGCGGCAAGGTACCCGAACGCGGCGTGGCTCGTGACGATCGTCCGCCGGTCGCAGCGGCGAAGGCCGTGGGCGAGCTCACGGTCGAGCTCGTCGAGCCGCCGGACGAACGGCTCGGCACGTGGCTCGTCGCCGAGCGCTGAGGCGATTGCCCGCGTCACCTGCGCGTAGCGGCGCGGATCGAGCCAGACGTGCGGGTCGACGTCGTCGCCCGTGCCGCGGAGGCGCACGTGGTCGAGCACGTCGAGCGTCGGGCCACGGCGCTCGCGTGCCGCGTCCTCGACCGCCGGCTGGAACCCGTGCCCGGCGTAGACGACGAGCTTCGCGTCGAGGATCCGGGCGACATCGCGCGGGCTCAGCTCGATGTCGTGAGGCTCTTCTCCCGCGCGCGTCAGGTCGACGACGTCGACCCCGGGGCCGGCGACGTGCTGGGCGGCGAAGGCCAGCGGGTAGAAGGCCGCGACGACTGTCTCGCCGGCGCCCGAGGCGCCGTTGCCGCCGCAGCCGGCGACGAACAGCGACACCGCCGCGATCACGCACAAGAGAACGATTCTCGAAAGCATCGCCGGCAGAGGCTACCAAACGATGAGAATCGATATCATCTACCCCGTGAGCTGGTCGGAGCACGCGATGACCGCCCTGCGGAACGCGGGTCTGCGTCGCGGCGGCGCTCGCCGCGCGGTCGTCGACTTCCTCGAACGGCAGGATTGCTGCCGCTCGGCGCAGGAGATCCACGACGGCATCGTCTCGGAGGGTGGTGCGGTCGGCGTCGCAAGCGTCTACCGGACGCTCGACACGCTCGCCGACCTGCGGCTCGTCCAGCGCGTCGACGTCGGCGACGGGATCGCGCGGTTCGAGCCGTTCGGCGGCGAGGACGAGCACCATCACCACCTCGTCTGCGACGACTGCGGCCGGGTCGAGCCGTTCACGGATGCGCCCCTCGAACAGGCGCTCGCCCGCGCTGCCGGACGGCTCGGCTACGCCATGCAGCAGCACGAGATCGTCCTGCGGGGCAGCTGCGCGAGCTGCCGCTAGTCGGGCCCGTCCCTCGCCGCCCCGGCATGCGCGAGCTCGACGCGTGCGCGCCGCTCCGCGGTCAGCTCGCGGATCACGATCTGCGCAGAGGCGGTCAGCGGCACGGCGATCAGCGCGCCGACGACGCCGAGCAGCGCGGCGCCGACGACGACGCTCGCGATCACGAAGAACCCGGAGATCTCGGCCGCGCGGCCCTGGATCGTGGGCTGCAGGACGTAGTTCTCGAGCTGCTGGTAGAGGATGCAGACGGTCAGCATGATCAGCGCCTGCGGGACACCCTGCGTGAGCGCGACGAGCGACAGCACCACCGCGGCCAGCGTCGCCCCAACCTGCGGAATGAGGCCGAGCAGGCCGGCGACGATGCCGAGCGCGAGCGCGAACGGCACACCGATGAGCCACGCGGCGGTGCCCTGCACGGTGCCCGCGATCGTCGCGATCGCCACGGCGCCGAGCGCGTAGCGCCCGATCGTCCGGGTGATCCGCTCCTCGAGCAGCCCGATCCGCTCCGACTCGTTCGGATAGAGGACGCTGTGGAGCGAGCGCGAGAGGTTCGGCAGGTCGATCACGAGGAACAGCGTCATGAAGCCGATCGTCAGCGCGCCGAGCCCGAAACCGAAGACCTTGCCGCCGACCTCGAACGCATCGCCGAGCTTGGACGGCAGGTCGGCGGCAAGCCGCTCCGCTCGCGTCTGGAGCTCGGCGCCGATGTCGGTCCGCGCATCGATCTGCCGGAAGATGTCGGACTCGCGGATCCGCTCGACGATCTGTGGCAGGTCCTCGATGAGATTGCGCACCGCGCCGACGAACGGCGAGATGAGCAGATAGGCGAGGAGGCCGAACACGAGGAACACGACGAGCATCACGAGCATCGCGGCGGTGCTCCGCTTCATCCCGCGCGCCTGGAGCCAGCCGACCGGCATCGACAACACGATCGCGAGGAACAGCGCGACGAAGACCCAGAGCACCGCCTGACGCGCCTCGATGAACGCCCACGCGAGCGCCAGCACGCCGAGCACGGTCAGAAACGTCCGGGTCGAGACGGTGATCTCGACCCGCTTCGGCTGCGGGCCGGGCGTCGCCACGCTGCGAGTCTAGGACCCGCGTCGGCGGGCGCAGGCGTAGCGGCTAATGCGTCGCGGTGGCGCCCCGGGCGACGCGCACGTCGCCCGAGACGGTGCGGATCCGAAGCTCGACGGCGTCCTGCCCCGGCTCTGACGGCTCGTTGCCCAGGTCGAGCTCGGAGCTCATCGTCCCGCTCACCGACTGCGCGTCGATCCACAGAACGAGGCCGGGCACCGCCGAGACCTGGACGTCGCCGGAGACCGACGAGACGACCACCTCTCTCTCGACTGCCCCGAGCTCGACGTCGCCGGAGATCGTCTTGACCGCGACCGGGCCTGCCGTCTCGCCGAGACGAACGTCGCCGGAGACGGTGTTGATCGCCGCGCTGGCGCCGACCGAGCGGACGTCCACGTCGCCGGACGCCGACTTCACCGCGAGCGCGGCCTCCACGGCGCCGGCGGTGAGGTCGCCGCTCGCGGTCGTGTAGCTGAGCGCCACGCTGTCCTCGAGGGTCGCGTCGCCGGACGCCGTCCGGGCCGAGACGGCACCAAGCCGGCCACGCGTCTCGAGGTCGGCGCTGTGGGTGGCAAGGACCAGGTCGGCTCCCTCGGGGCAGCGAACCGTCACTGCGAGCTCCGGACCGCGGCCCCAGGAGATCCCGAGTCGGCCCCCCTCCCGTTTCGGCGCGCGCACCGCGATCTCGTGGCGACCGCCGCGCTCGGCGGCCGAGACCCGCGTCTCCTCCGCGGCGGCGACCGACCGTTCGTCGCCGCGGGCGGCGGCCACCTCCACCTCCACCCGCGGCTCCGCCCAGGCCTCCACCGAGAGGCTCCCGGCCGGGATCTCGACTCGCACGCCGACACGCCCCGGCGCGTCGAACGCGTGGACGCTCGGCTCAGCCACGGCGCACGCGCGGAGGAAGGACGGGGCGGATGTCGCCGCGGACGTCGGCGAGCCTCGGCGGGCGTCGCCGCTCGGAGTCGTCGGGGTCACGCGGGTCGAACAGCACGAACGAGAACATCGGGTCTCCTTCCGTCAGCTCCGGGCGAAGCCCTGGAGTCGGTTCGAGGATCGACGGGTCGCACGCGGCTCGAGTGCGCGCGCGAGCGCGCGCACGACCCAGGCGTTGGCAGAGACGCCCTCGCGGGCGGCGGCGGCCTCGAGGCTCCCCTTCAGGGAGTCGGGCAGCCGCAGGGTGATCCGGGCGCTGAGGTCGTCGCCCGGCGCAGGAGGCTCGTCGGCCTCGACCGGGTCGTCGACGTAGACGAGCTCGGGGTCGCGACCGGCGAGGCGCACCTCTACGTGGCCGCTGACGAGCTGGCCGTTGAGCGACAGCGCCGCCTCCGAGAGCACGTCGAACAGACGCAGTCGCAAAGCAGGCTCGGACGCGTCGACCAGGCGACGCAGCGACTCCGCGAGCGACTCGTCGCCAAGTGCGCTCGCCGTCGCCACGAGGTCTCGCCGGATTGCGTCGACGTGGATCTCCATGGACACCAGTATGACATCATTCTGATGTCTGTCAAGTGCGGATCTGACATCTAGTCGACGCGAGGACCTTCCCTGGCTCCGGCAGGACTCGACGCGGCGCCGCGGTATCCGTCAGCGCCGGGTCGCTGCGGCAGCCCAAGCCATGTCCGAGCGCGAGCGCACATTCATCCGGATCGACGCGCACGTGTCGCGGCTGGCGGCGCTCGCTCTAGTCGCCGCCGCGATGGAGCGGTACGGCACAGGCGTGTGGCACGACATCGGGCGGTTCGGCTTCGTCGTCATCTGGGTGGCCATCGCCGCGGTCGTCGTGCTCGAGCTCGGCTTCGCCGTTCACGCCCGCCGCGGCATCGTCCGGGCGATCCTCTGGCTCGCGCTCGTCGCGCTGGCCAACCCGTCGGCGCCGCCGCTCCTGGAGGCGATGCTGGCGGCCCGCACCGCACGCGCGGTGAAGCTGCGGGAGGAGTTCGCCGATCAGCTCGGACGACAGCTCTTCTCGGGCCGCGGCCTGCGCTTCGTCGTCGCCGTGAGCAGTCTCGGGCTGGTCGGGCTCGGTTGGCTCTTCAGCGCGGTCGAGACCGACCAGCACCTCACGGTCGGCGACGGCATCTGGTTCGCCCTCGTGACGTCCGCGACCGTCGGCTACGGAGACATCGTCCCGAGCAACGCGGCGGGGCGGTTCATCGCCGCGGCGCTGATGGTGCTCGGCCTGTTGGTCGTCGGACTCCTCACCGGCGCCGTCGCAGAGCGGTTCACGCGGAACAAGCAGCCCGACGACGACGACGTCGTCCGGCGGCTGGACGAGCTCGCAGCGCGCCTCGAGCGGATCGAGTCCGGCCTCGGACACGGCAACGGTCGGAACTAGATAGCCCCGGCGTTCCGGGAAAGGGCCGCGCGTGGTTGTCTTCGCGCATGGCGGCCAGGATCACCTACGTGGGGCACGCGACGGTGCAGATCGCGCTCGACGGGGTCCGGCTCCTCACCGACCCGGTCCTCCGGACGCGGATGGGTCATCTCCGGCGCCGCCGCGGACGCGTCGACCCCGAGGTGCTCCGCGGGATCGACACGATCCTCGTCTCGCACGCGCACTACGACCACCTCGACATCCCGTCCCTCGAGCGGCTCGGCCGTGTCACGCCGACCGTCGTCCCGCGAGGAGTCGGCGCGCTCGTGCGAAGGCGGAGCTTCGCGCACGTCATGGAGATCGACGAGGGCGAGACGATCTCGGTCGGCGCAGTCTCCGTGACCGCGACGCTCGCCGAGCACGACGGGCGTCGGAACCTGTTCGACTCGGGCCGCACGCTCGGCTACGTCGTCGAGGGCTCGAGCCGGATCTACTTCGCCGGCGACACCGACCTGTTTCCGGCGATGGCCGAGCTCGGCCACCTCGACCTCGCGCTCGTGCCGATCTGGGGTTGGGGCCCGAGCCTCGGCCGCGGCAAGCACATGGACCCGGAGCGCGCGGCCGAGGCCCTCTCGCTCCTGCGTCCGCGAATCGCCGTCCCGATCCACTGGGGCACGTACCACCCGCTGCATCTCGGGCTGCGCGAGGCGCCTCGCTACCTCAGCGAGCCGCCCGAGCGGTTCGTCCGCGCGGCGGCGAACGTCGCGCCGGACGTCGAGGTGCGAGTCCTCCAACCCGGCGAGACGCTCGACCTCGAGGGCGACTCCGGGTAGGGATAGCCGCACTGCGACGCCCGTTACAGCGCCGATAGGGTTTCGACTGTCCGACCGCAGGCAGCGCCGCTCGAACGCTTTTGCGAGGACGGCCTGCGTGCCGGCCCCGATCGCGTGCGTTCGGCGCGAGAAGGAGCGACTACCGCGTGAACCACGTCGACCCGCCAGATCTTCCGCTCTGGCAGACGATCCGACACCTCTACCCGCTCTGGCGGGCCCAGCGGCGCCTGGTCCTGATCGGCCTCGTCTGCGCACTCGCGTTCACGGGCCTCTCGCTCACGATCCCCGTGCTCGTCCAACGGACGATCGACGACGCGATCGACGGCTCCGACCGGTCGCTTCTCGTGCCGTACCTCGTCGCGATCCTCGTGGTCGCGGCGATCCGCTTCGGGGTCAACTTCACCCGCCGCTACGCCACTGCGCGGATCGGCATTGCGATCGAGGCGGGGCTGCGGTCGATGCTCTACGACGCCTACCTGCGGTACCCACGTGCGTTTTACGACCGGCATGCGACCGGTGAGGTCATCTCACGCGCGACCAACGACATCTACCCGGTGCGCTACTTCATGGGCTGGGGCGTCGTCCAGGCGATCCAGAGCGTGATGATGCTCATCGGCGCGGGCATCGTGCTCGCGCTCGTAAACCCGGTGCTCGCGTTGATCGCGGCGCTCGCGATGCCGCCCGTCGCGATCCTCACGTACCTGTTCGCGCACCGCGTGTTCCCGATCTCGCGCGAGGTGCAACGGCGCAAGGGGCACCTGACCGAGGCCTCCGACGAGGCGGTCGTCGGGATCGAGATGGTGCAGGCGTTCGGCCGCGAAGACGACGTCCGCGACCGCTTCCACGGCCGCGCGGAGGCCGTGCGCCGGGAGACGATGCGCCAGGCCTCGGTCGAGGCGCGGTTCCTGCCGGGGCTGATCTTCCTCCCCACGCTCGGCATCGCTGCGGTGCTGCTCGTCGGCGGCCGCCAGGCGATCGAGGGCAACCTGACGATCGGCGAGTTCACGCTGTTCATCACCCTGCTCCTCCAGCTCGTCTGGCCGCTCGAGGCGCTCGGCTGGATCATCAACCTCGGCCAGCGCGCAACGGCCGCGGCGTCACGGAGCTTCGCCTGGCTCGACGGGATCGCGCCCCTCGCCGAGCGCGACGAGCCGGCTCGGCTCCCCAGCGGGCCGCTCACGATCCGCCTGGAGGAGGTCCACTTCCGCTACGCGACCGGCAGCGAGGTGCTCTCGGGGATCGACCTCGAGACCGCCCCCGGGGAGATCGTTGCGATCTGCGGCGCGACAGGCGCTGGCAAGACGTCCCTGCTGAACCTGCTGCCGCGGTTCTACGACCCCACCGCCGGCCGCCTGCTCCTCGGGGGCGTCGACGTACGCGACGTCGCGCTCGCGGAGCTCCGGACTTCGGTCGCGATCGTCACGCAGAAGCCCGTCCTGTTCTCGATCCGCCTGCGGGACAACCTGCTCGCGGGACGGCCGGACGCCGACTGGAGCGACGTCCTCGACGCGTGCGAGGTCGCCGGGGTCGCCGCGTTCGTCGACGAGCTTCCCGACGGCTACGACACCCTGATCGGCGAGCGCGGCGTGAACCTCTCCGGCGGGCAGCGCCAGCGGGTCGCGCTCGCGCGCGCGCTGATCGCGAACGCACGCGTGATCGTGCTCGACGACCCGATGTCCGCGGTCGACACGGAGACCGAGCGGCATCTCGTCGACCACCTGCGGCCCGCTCTCGCCGGACGCACCGTGCTGATCTCGGGCCAGCGGCTCTCGACGGTGCTCGTCGCCGACCGCGCCGTCGTGATCGAGCGCGGCCGCGTGGTCGAGGATGGGCCACCCGGGGACCTGCTCCGCGCGGGCGGCGCGTTCGCGCGACTCTTCGGCGAGGAGGCGCTGGCGGCATGAGAGGCGTGCGACACGACGGCCTCGCGCGGCTGCTGCCGTACACCACCGGCCGCCGGCGGCGCCTCGGGGTCGTCTTCGTCCTCGCCGCGCTCTCCGCCGCGGCGCCGGTCGCAGGCTGGCACGTCATCGGCGACGCCATCGACAACGGTATCCGGGCCGGGGACGAGACACGCCTCGTGCGCGACGTCGCCGTCTACGTCGTGATCGGAGCGTCGGCGTGGATTCTCGGCACCGCGACCTGGCTGATGCTCGCCGGCATCGGCCAACGGATGGTGCTCGACCTACGGCGTGATCTGTTCGAGCACCTGACGTCGCTGTCCCTTCGGTACTTCTCGCAGCAGAAGGCGGGCTGGATCATCGCGCGGCTGACGAGCGACGTCGACGCGCTCTCGGACGTCCTCAACCAGGGGCTGACGACGCTCGTCGTCAACACGCTGACCCTCGTCGCGGCTGTCGGCGGCCTCTTCCTGCTCGACTGGCGGCTCGGGCTCGTCGCCCTGCTCGTGCTCCCGCCGGGAATCCTCGTCACCCGTTGGTTCCAGCGGACCTCGCACACCGCCTTCACGGACGTCCGCACGCGGATCGCCGCGGTCACCGCGCAGCTCGCCGAGTCGGTCGCGGGGATGGCCGTGGTGCAGGCGTTCACCCGCGAGCGCGCGTTCCAGCGCGAGTTCGAGGGGTTGAACGAGGCGAACAGGGTGTCGAACGTCTACGCCCAGAAGCTCTCGTCGGTCTTCTTCCCGGCGATCGAGCTGCTCGGGGTCGTCGCGCAGGTCGCCGTGCTCTACGCAGGCGCGCGGCTGATCGACGGAGGCTCTCTCGAGATCGGCACGCTGATCGCCGCCGCGGGGATGCTCTCGCTCGTCTTCCAGCCGCTTCAGGAGCTGTCGGAGCTGTATGGGCAGGTGCAGGCGGCGAGTGCGGCGATGGGAAAGATCTCGACCGTCCTCGACGCGGCGCACGACGTGAAGGACCGGCCGGGGGCGCGCGACCTCGCACGGGTCGAGGGACGGCTCGAGCTCGACGGCGTCGTCTTCGCATACGGCGACGAGCCGGTCATCCACGGGCTCGACCTCGACGTCCCGGCCGGTGGATGCATCGCCCTCGTCGGCGAGTCCGGCGGTGGCAAGTCGACGACCGCAAAGCTCGTCGCGCGCTTCTACGACCCCGACCGCGGGGCGGTGCGCGTCGACGGGATCGACCTCCGCGACGTGCGCCTGCGCTCCTACCGGCGCCAGCTCGGTGTCGTGCTCCAGGACCCGTTCCTGTTCAGCGGGACGATCGCGGACAACCTCCGTTTCGCGCGGCCCGAGGCGACCGACACCGAGATCGCCGAGGCAGCCCGTGCGATCGGCGTCGACCGGGTCGCAGCCCGCTTCGAGGGTGGGCTCGAGCATGTCGTCCGCGAGGGCGGCTCCGGTCTCTCGGCGGGCGAGCGTCAGCTCATCTCGATCGCGCGGGCGCTCGTTGCCGACCCACGCATCCTGATCCTCGACGAGGCGACCTCCAACATCGACCGCCCAAGCGAGGTGCTGATCGAGCGGGCGTTCGACACGTTGCTCCGCGGCCGCACCTCGCTGATCATCGCCCACCGCATTGCGACTGTCCGTCGCGCGGACGAGATCGTCGTGCTCGAGCACGGCCGGATCGTCCAGCGCGGGTCCTACGACGAGCTGATCGGGATCGACGGCGCGTTCCGGCGCCTCGCGATCGAGCTCGAGGGCGCCGACGAGCGGCGGGTCGCGTAGTGCCGCTCCCTACTCGCCCCAGTCGAAGTCACGCGAGCGGCCCCAGAGCCCCTCGTCGAGCGTGGCGCCCTCGGCGACCTCGTCCTCTCCCGGCCACGGAAGCGGCGTGACGGGTTCGGGCGCCTCCACTCCGTCGAGCGTCTCCTCGAGGCGTGCCTGCTCCTCCGACTTGAACAGCGGGTGGTTCTCGAACGGATCCTCGACGGAATAGCGGTCGAGCGGCATCGCGCGGTCGAGCTCGGAGTTCCGCTGCTTGAGGTCGAGGTGCTCCTGGATCGCCCGTGAGAGCGACGAGTTGTCCTCGTCGACCGGGCTGTCCTCGGTGAACGGGTTGTCCGGAATCTGCGTCTCTGTCTGCATCTCTTCTCCGTCGGGACGGGCCTGGTCCCGGGGTGGACGTCGGTCGTGGGCCACGCCGCAGTGTAGCCCCGGCGCCGCTGCCACCGGACAACATCCCGAGGGAGTGGGCGTGTGCTTGGATTGGCAGATGCTCCGTCTCCCGAAGAGCCCAATCGGCATCGCGTTCGTCCTCTTCCGGCTCTGGCGGCGCCTGCCACCTGCACAGCGGCGGATGGTCCTGCGCCTCGCCTGGGCGTACGGGCCGAGGGTCGCGGCCGGGGCGGCGGCTGCCGCATCCGCACGCACGCGGCGCCGGATGCGGCCCTAGCCGAGCGCCACGCGGACGATGCGGTCCTGCTCGCGCTGGTGTGCCGTCGGGTAGCCCTCGCTCGGGCTCGCCTTCCACGAGCGACCGAGGTACCGGACGCCTTCGGCGGTCGTCTCCCGTGCCGCCTCCTCGAGCCGGTGCCGGATCGAGCGCCACGGTCCCATGTTCTGCGGCTCCTCCTGCGCCCACACGACCTCGCGGAGTCGCGGGTAGCGGCCAAGCGTCTCGGCGACGGCCTCTGCCGGGAACGGATAGAGCTGCTCGACCCGGGCGACCGCGACGGCGTGCGCGCCCTCGCGCAGCTCGTGGCCGACGATGTCGTAGTAGACCTTGCCGGAGCAAAGGACCAGCCGCTCGACCGTGTTCGGATCGGCTCCGGAGTCGTCGATGACCGGCTGGAATCGCCCAGCGACGAGCTGCTCCAGGCTCGAGGAGGCGGCCTTCAGCCGGAGCAGCCCCTTCGGCGTCATCAGCACGAGCGGGCGGGCGACGGCGTCGAGCGCCTGGCGGCGGAGCAGGTGGAAGTACTGCGCGGCGGTGGTGCAGTTCGCGACCCGGATGTTCTCCTGCGCTCCGAGCTGGAGGAACCGCTCGAGCCGGGCGCTCGAGTGCTCCGGCCCGTTGCCCTCGTAGCCGTGCGGGAGGAGCAGGGTGAGCCGCGAGGTCTGCTTCCACTTCGAGCGGCCCGCGACGATGAACTGGTCGACGACGATCTGCGCTCCGTTGACGAAGTCGCCGAACTGGGCCTCCCAGAGGACGAGCGCCTCCGGCGCCGACACCGAGTAGCCGTACTCGAAGCCGAGCGCCGCGTACTCGGAGAGCGGCGAGTTGTAGACCTCGAACGAGGCCGATGCGCGCGCCAGGTGCTGGATCGGGGCGACGGTCTCGCCCGTGTGCGGGTCGTGGAGCACGAGATGGCGGTGCGAGAAGGTTCCGCGCTCCGTGTCCTGGCCCGAGAGCCGGATCGGAATCCCGTCCTCGAGCAGCGAGGCAAAGGCGAGCGCCTCCGCCTGACCCCAGTCGATCCCGCCGTCCACGAGCGCCGCGCGGCGGCGTTCGAGCTGCTTCGCGAGCTTCGGGTTGACCGTGAACCCCTCGGGGACCCGGAGCAGCTCCTCGTCGAGCCCACTGAGCCGTTCGGCGTCGACCCCCGTCTCGACCGCGTCGCCCGTCCCCGCGCCCGCCAGCGGCTCGGACTGCGGCGCGGGCGGCTCCGCGATCGAGGCGCGGAGGCTCTCGTGGGCCGAACGCAGAGTCGCGACCACCTCCTCGACGAGCCGCTCGGCGTCCTCGTCCGTGAGCACACCCTCCTCGACGAGGAGCTCGGCGTAGCGCTCGCGGACCGTGGGCTGGGACTCGATCCGCTCGGCCTGGAGCGGTTGGGTGTACGCGGCCTCGTCCTGCTCCTGATGTCCGAAGCGCCGGTAGCCGACGATGTCGATCACGAAGTCGTGCCCGAACTCTTCGCGGTAGGCGAGGGCGAGCCGCACGGCCGCGAGCGCCGCCTCGGGATCGTCCGCATTGACGTGCACGATCGGGATGTCGAACCCCTTTGCCAGGTCGCTCGAGTAGCGCGTCGAGCGCCCCTCCATCGGGTCGGTCGTGAAGCCGACCTGATTGTTCGTGATCAGGTGCAGGGTCCCACCTGTGGCGTAGCCCTCGAGGCTCTGGAGGTTCAAGGTCTCGGCCACGATCCCCTGGCCGGCGAACGCGGCGTCGCCGTGGATGAGGATCGGCAGCGCGACCGTCGGGTCGTGGAGCCCCGAGCCGGACGTGCGGTCGGTCTGCTCGGCGCGCGCCCACCCCTCGACCACGGGGTCGACCGCCTCGAGATGGCTCGGGTTCGGCGCGATCGTCACCTCGATCTCGCCGCCGTCGGTCACGCGCGTCCCGGTGGCGGGCAGGTGATACTTCACGTCGCCGCTGCCCCCCTCGGGGTCGACGACGAGCGCGTCGTAGGAGCGCTCACCCTCGAACTCGCGCAGGACGGACTCGTACGAGCGGCCCACGGTGTGGACCAACGCGTTCAGCCGGCCCCGGTGCGCCATCCCGATCACGACCTCGTGCGCCCCCCCGGCGGCGGCGAGCTCGATCGACTCGTCGAGCATCGGCACGAGCACGTCGAGCCCTTCGAGCGAGAACTGTTTCTGTCCGAGGAAGGATCGACGCAGGTAGCGCTCGAAGCCCTCGACCTGGGTCAGGCGACGAAGCAGCGCGAGACGCTCCTCCGGGGCGCGCTCGCCCCGGAACCGATCGGACTCGATCGCCTTGCGCAGCCAGACGCGCTCTGCGTGGTCCGAGATGTGCTCGATCTCGTACGCGCTCGAGCCCATGTAGACCGCGCGTAACCGCGGAAGCGCCTCGAGCAGCGTCTCGCCCGGGACCGACAGGCGAAGCAGGCTCGCGGGGATCCGCGCCTGCAGCTCTGGCGTCAGCGGTGGGTGGAGGCGGGTCTCGTCGAGCGCCGGATCCCCCGTCGGCTCCGAGCCGAGCGGATCGAGGCGTGCCGCGAGGTGACCGTGCATGCGGTACGCCTTGACGAGCGCCATCGCCGCCGCGATCCCGGCGAGCAGCTCGTCGTCGACCTCCGGCTCGGCGGCCGGACGGGTGGCATCGGGCGGAGGAGCAGTGACGGAGGTCGCCGTGACGCCGTCGGGCTCTGGCTCCGGGGGCCTCGGCGCCACGACGGGCGCGGGCGAGCCGTTTGCGTCCGCCTCGAAGATCCTGCGCCACTCGTCGGGCACGCTCGCCGGGCTATCGAGGAAGTCCGCGCGGAGCTGGGCGACGTACGCGGCGTTCAAGCCCGTGGACTCGGTCGCTGCCATCGCCGACGTGTTGTAGCAGCGACGCCGGAGCCCGACGCGCCGATGCCTGGAACTAGAAGAGCGGACCGTCGGTGACGATCACGACCGTCAGCCCCACCACCCAGGCGACCGCGCCGAACAGGGCTGCCTTCAAGGCGAGCGACTGGTACCGCGCGCTCATTCGCGCCGCGACCAGCGCGATCACGATGGCGACCGGCGTGAGGCGGGCGGGATGCGCGTCGATCTGCAGCAGCAACCCGGCCCCCATCGCGATCGCCGAGAGCACGATCGACGCGGCGGCAAGCAAGCCCGCGACGGTGTCGACCGCCGAGGAGCGCTTCTGCGGGGTTTCCTCGACGGCGCTCATCGACGCGCGTCACCGCGTGGCGCGGGCGGTCGTGCCGCGATCCGCTCGCGGTCTGTGCGGCGGGGGCCCTTCCGGCTCGGTCCATGCGGAACGCGTGGCCTCGAGCCCACCGGAGCGGTCGGCGGCGCGGGCGGCGACGGCGTGTCCGTCACCGCGGCGACGGCCGCCGGCTCCTCGTCGCGCGGCTCCGCGCGGATTGCCCACCAGACCACGAGGCACATGTAGATGAGCGGGATCTTGAGGATGAGGAGCAGGAAGACGGCTTCCCAGAGCATCGCCTCGAGTGTACGCGATCGCCCGACGGATGCCACCCCCGAGACAGGGGACCGGTGCGGGCGCGTCGAATCTGGGACATTGACACACGACTTCACACCGCCCTTACGCGGTGGGGCTACCGTTGCCCGGCTCCCGATCCCGCACTAGGAGGTTCCCGTGCGATTTGCCGCCCGAACGATCGTCTTCGCCTGTCTGGCCGCCGCCGTGCTCGTCCCGGCCGCCGCGGCTGCCGACCGCATGTGGGTGGGCTTCCAGGACGACCCGATGTTCCGCTGGGACCCGCAACGGACGGAGGCGATGGACCGAGCGCGCGGCAACGAGGCGCGGATCGTGCGGACGGTCGTGGACTGGTCGCGCGTCGCGCCGGACAAGCCGGCGAGCCCTGCCGACTCGTTCGACCCGGCCTACAACTTCCAGGACATCGACGAGTTGGTCCAGAACGCGCAGCAGCGCGGGATGGAGGTCCTGATCACTCTGTGGGGAACGCCGAAGTGGGCCAACGGCGGCCAGGCGCCGCAGGTCGCGCCGCGCAACATGACCGACTTCCAGAACTTCGCGCGCGCCGTTGCCTCACGGTACTCGGGCCGGTTCGCCGGGTATCCCTACGTCCGGTTCTTCTCGATCTGGAACGAGTCCAACCTCGGGACGTTCCTGCGACCGCAGTTCAACCGCGCCGGGAAGATCGTCTCGACGCGCACCTACGCCCGGCTCGCGAAGGCCGGCTACACCGGCATCAAGCAGGGCAGCAGGTCCGCGCAGGTCGCGATCGGCGAGACCTCCTCCCATGGCCGTGACAAGCCGAAGCAGGGTCAGACGGACACCGTCGCGCCGGCGACCTTCATGAAGGGCGTCGCCGCAGAGGGGAAGAAGATCCGCCTCAGGTTCGACGCGTGGGCGCACCACCCGTACCCGTTCCCGGTCGCGCAGAAGCCGACCCAGCGCGTCCGCTACCCGAACGTCACGCTGACGACGATGTCGCAGTTCGAAAAGGACCTCGACAAGGCCTTCGGCCGCAAGAACATCCCCGTCTGGATCACGGAGTACGGCAACGAGACGAAGCCGGGCGAGCCGGCCGGGGTCACCGAGGCGCAGCAGGCCGCCTACCTTCCGCAGGCGATCAACATGGCACGCAAAGACCCGCGCGTCGGCATGTTCATCTGGTTCGTGATGCAGGACTCGAACGGCAGCCTCTGGCAGAGCGGGATCTACCGCCAGGACGGCACCCCGAAGCGAGCGCAGCCCCGGTTCGCCCCGGTCGCGAGGCCCCTCGACGCGACGAACGGCAAGCTCACCGTCAAGGCCGGCACGAAGAGCCCGCTGCTCACCGTGTACCTGCGTGAGTACTGCGCGAACAACCCGAGGGGGACGACCGTCGGGTTCACGGTGCGCGGCTACCAGGGCACCAAGCTCGTCTCGGTCGACCAGGGCGCGGCGCCGCTCGGGATCGATTGCACCGTCAAGGTCCGAGCAGTCGGCCTGACGGTCGCGAAGAAGAAGACGTACCGCGTGCTCGTCGCGGCCAACACTGCGACGACCGCGGAGATCGTCCGCACGATCACGGTCGTCGGCGCCTGACGCTTCGGCCGGAGGGTGGCGCACGCCGCCCTCCGGCCACCTCTCCCACCCAGAAATGCAGGCGTTTCAGCCGCGTCGCGGCCGGGAACGATCGCTCTCGAGAGCGTCGGGACGGCAGGCAACTCGCCGAACCGGCGACACCCAAGAGCAAAGGAGTTCCGAGATGGGCGTTGGTGTCAGCCTGCTTCTGATTGCCGCCGGGGCGATCCTCACCTGGGCCGTTTCGGCCGACGCGTCGGGGATCGACCTGAACACGGTCGGGGTGATCCTCATGGTGGTCGGCGCCATCGGCCTCGTGCTCTCCCTCGTCTTCTGGTCGAGCTGGGGCGGCATGGGGACGCACCGGAAGGCCGTGGAGAGCGGCCCCGGCGGCACGACCGTCAGGGAAGAGCGCGTCAACTGACGCACGCACCACCAGACCCGGTAGAACGAAAGGGAATGCACGAGCGGCTAGATGTCGATCGTCCTGAGCCCGGCGTCGTCCTGCTCCGCCCGAGCGGCGATCTCGACGCCTACACGGCGCCCGGGCTCAGGGCGGAGCTCCACCGGGCGACCGACGGGAACGGCGACGTCGCTCTCGTCGTCGTCGACCTGAAGGGGATCACGTTCATCGACTCGGCGGGCCTCGGCACGCTCGTCGGAGCGCACCGGCGCATGCGCGAGAGCGGCGGCCGGCTGCGCATCGTACGACCGCCGACGCTCGTCTCTCGAGCATTCGAGCTGACGGGTCTCGACGAGGTGCTCGACCTCTGCGACGACCGCGAGCAGGCGCTCGCGCGACGTTGACCGCAAGCCTCTAGAACCCGCACGCGAAGCGAACGCGCGTGCCGCGCCCGTCGGGGCCCGCGCCGACGTCGATCTCGTCCGCGATCGCGCGGATGATCGAGAGGCCCATGCCGCTCTCGGCGGGAACCTCCGACGCGGTTGGCTCGTCACCGTCCGCCAGGCCGCGGCCCTGATCGGAGACCGCGATCTCGAGCCGGCCGGCGGACGCCGTCAGCTCGACCGTGACACGCCCCGGGATGTCGGGTGGATACGCGTGCTTGACGGCGTTCGCGACCGCCTCCGTGACGGCCAGCTTGAGGTCGGCGATCGTCTCCTCCGACGCGCCTGCGGAGCGCCCGACGCTCGTCACGGCTAGGCGTGCGAGCAGCAGGTACTCCGGCTTGGCCGGGACCTCGAGCACGACGCGTCCGTTCATGCCGTCACCTCCGTCTCCTCGAGGCGTCCACGCATGGTCTCGAGCGACTTCCTCAGCAGCCTCGAGACGTGCATCTGCGAGATCCCGACCTCGGCCGCGATCTCGGACTGCGACATGCCTCGCAGGAATCGGAGCACGACGATCCGCCGCTCGCGCTCCTCGAGCGCGTCGAGTCCCTGCCGGACGACGGAGCCGCGCTCGAGCGCCGCGTAACCTCGCTCCTCGTCGGCGAGCCCGGGGACGCGTGCCGGCTCGTCGTCGTCATAGGGCTGGTCGAGCGAGCGCGGCGCGTAGGCCTTCGAGGCCTCGAGCGCGTCGATTGCCTCTTCCTCGTCGACTCCGACGGCCTCGGCCAGCTCCGCCACGGTCGGCGAGCGTCCCAGCTCCGCGGACAGCTCGTCGCGCGTCCGGGACAGGCGCATCGACAGCTCCTTGAGCCGGCGCGGAACGTGGACACCCCAGGTTCGGTCGCGAAAGTGCCGCCGGATCTCGCCGACGATCGTCGGCACTGCATACGTTGACAGCTCGACGCCTTTCTCGAGCTCGAAGCGGTCGATTGCCTTGACCAACCCGATCGCGCCGACCTGGACGAGGTCCTCAGTCGGCTCGCCGCGTCCCGCGTATCGGTTCGCCAGGGACCGCACGAGCGGCATCAGCTCCTCCACGAGCCTGTCTCGCGCACGCACGTCGCCGTTCTCGAGATAGGCGACGAGGAGGGCCCGCTGGGCGTCCGAGGGCACGTCTCAGCGCGCCCCGCCGCGCGCGAACGTCAGCACGGCCCAGGTGTCGCCTTCTTCTCCGGGCTCCACAGCGACCCTGTCTGCGAGTGCATCGAGCACCCGCCGGCGGGCAGGATCCGCGGCGGCAGCCCCGAGCGGTCCGACCCTGATGTCGACGCTGTCCGCGCGTGCCGAGGCGTCGACGCGTACGTCGGGCCCGACGGCGTCCTCGAGGACGGCGGTCGTCGCCAGCTGGAGCTCGTCGATCCGGTCGTAGGGCAGATCGAGCCTCGCACCGAGCCCGGCCAGCACGAGCTCGACGACACCGGTCCAACCGGGCGCCGCGGGCACCGAGATCGAGACGACGTCGGTCACCCTGTCACCGCTCCGGCTCGATGGTCCCGGCCGGCACGTAGACTCGCCGCGATGGAGAGCGGAGAGTTCGAGGTCCTTGTCGACACGTCGGAGGCCGGGCGCCGCATCGCCGTGCGCGGCGACCTCGACCTCGCGACGGTCGAGAATCTGCAGCCGGCGCTCGACCAGGCGATCGCGGCGGGCCGCCCCACGACGCTGGTGCTGGCCGACTGCACGTTCCTCGACTCGTCGGCGCTCAAGGTGATCGCGGACGCGAGTCGACGCGCAGGCGAGTCCGGAACGAGGTTCGCGATCTCGCGCCCGTCGCCGCAGGCGGCGCGCGTGCTCGAGATCTCGGGACTCGACACGATCGTCACCATCGAGGTGACCGATTATCCCTGACGTCCCCGAAGGGGTGGCGCCAACCGTCGTTCAGAGCCGGTCCAGCGCCTCGGCCCGCGTCGGGAACAGCATGAACACCCGATCGAGCAACGTCACCTCGAAGATCCGGCGAAGTCCCGGCTGCGTCACGACGACTCGTAGCTGACCGCCCTGCGGGCGCAGGCGCTTGACGCCGCCGAGCAGCACGCCGAGCGTCATGGAGTCGACGAATGTGGCATCGGTGAGATCGACCACGACGTGGAATGCGCCGTCGTCGATCACGCGATGAAGCTGCTCGCGCAACTCGGGTGCGCTGTGAAGATCGGCTTGACCGTGGATCACGAGCACGGCGACGGCGGGCGAATGCCGAATCGCCTCGACCGCCGGATGCTCGTGGGTCGTCGAGAGGTCGCTCATGTCCGTCGTCATGATTGTGTCGTACCCGCGCGGGTATCCGCGAAAACACCTGACGACCGCGAACGGCCTGCGGGCTGCCTGCCGTCGAGCCGGCGCTCGAGGACGACGACCGTACCGCCAGCCGCGTGCACGATGTCGACGCGGTCCATGAGGCCGCGCATGAGCGGCAGGCCGAGCCCACGATCGCTGGTCTCCGAGCCCGGCGCCCGCCAACGCCCGCTGTCGGCGACCCGCAGGCGGAGGAGCTGCCCGTCGCGCTGGGCGTGGAGACCAAAGGTCCCGCTCGCCGCCCCCTGGGCGTGCTCGACGGCGTTGGCGGAAGCCTCCCATGCGGCGAGCAGCACGTCGTTCCGGACCTCGGGCCGGGAGCCGAGCCCGTCGAGCCAGGCCCCGAGCTGCGTGCGCATCTGTTGGAGGCCCTCCCGATCGGCGGGGAGGCGCAGGTCGAGGACGTCGGCGCGGACCGGCTCCAGTCGCGCGGCCAGGATCGCGACGTCGTCGTACCGCTCGGTTCCCTCGAACACGCGTCGCAGGACATGATCGACCAGCGTGTCGGGTCCGCCGGCAACCGACCCCGCGGTCTCGCGCACGAGCTCGAGCCCGACATCCAGCGGCGCGTCGCGGCGCTCGACGAGCCCGTCGGTGTACAGGACGATGGTCGCTCCGACCTCGACCGTCGTCTCGCCGACCTCGACTGCCGCATCGGCGTCGACGCCCAGGGGCAACGTGCGACCGTCTTCGAGGTAGCGCGCGGGCTCATGCGGCTCGACGAGAAGGGGCGGCGGATGCCCGGCGACGACGTACCGGCACCGTCGGTCGTGGAGGTCGAGCACGAGGTAGGCGAGCGTCGCAAACGGGGCGTCGACGTGCGCGTCGAACATGCCGCTCAACAGTCGGACGACCTCTGCCGGATCCTCGTGCTCGGATGCGAACGCGCGCAGCGAGTTCCGCAGCTGGCCCATCGTGGCGGCGGCGCCGACCCCCTTCCCCACCACGTCGCCGACGACGAGTGCGATCCGCCCCTCGGCAAGGAGGAAGGCGTCGTACCAGTCTCCGCCGACATCGACACCCGACTCGCCCGGGAGATAGCGAGCGGCGAAGGTCACGCCCTCGACCTCCGGGAGCACCTGGGGCAGGACGCTCTGCTGCAGCGTCTCCGCGATCGTCCGCTCGCTCTCGTACCGGATCGCGCGGTCGAGGGCCTGGCCGCACTGACTCGCGAACGTTCCGGCGAACGCGCGATCGGTCGGCTCGAGCGCCTGCGCCGTCCGCCAGCCGAGCAGGAGCACGCCGTGCACGCGCCGCGAGGCCCCAAGGGGGAAGAGCGCGACCGAGCGAAGGCCCTCTTCCGCCGCGCTCGCGACCAACGGGTCGTCCGACGCGAGGGTCTCGAGCGTCGGGTGGAACGACGCCCGACCGCGCGAGAACGCCGTCGCGACGGCGCCGGTCCGCTCGAGCGGCACGCGGGCCAGGGCCTCGAGCCCAGTCGTGTCGACCCCGCTCGCGCCCTCGAGCTCCAGTGTCTCGCCGCTCTCCGAGACGAGGTGGATCGCGACTGCGTCGGCGCCGGCGGTGCCGATCCCCTGCTCGCGCACGATCGCGGCGACGTCAGCGGGCACGAGGCTCTCGGCGAGCGCAGCGGTAAGCGACTGCAGGCGGCCGGTGCGCTCGGCCTCGAGCCGCTCGAGCTCGTAGAGGCGCGCGCGCTCCAGTGCCTGCCCGCCCAGCTCTGCGGCGAGCGTCGCGACCGCGCGTCGCTCGAGGGTGACCGCGCCGGTCTCGCGAAAGGCAAAGGCCATCGCGCCGATGACGTCCGCCCCGCGGCGAACGGGCACCGCGAGCACGCTGGCGGCGTCTCGCGACGGCGCATCGGGAAAGGCGCGGATGAGCTCCGCACGCCGCTCGACCCAGACCACGTGCCCTTGCCGTGCGGCCGCGGCGAGGGGCGTCCGCGCACCCATCGACATCCGCACCGGCGCCGACCTCAACCGACCCGTGCCGTCCCTGGACTCCACGACCACGAGGTCGGCTCCCTCGACGAGGCCGAACGACCCGCTCCGCGCGCCGAGCGCCTCGACGACCCCGCCGGCGAGCGCCTCCGCGACGTCGGCCGGGCGCACCGCGGCGGAGAGGCTGGCCGTGAGCTCCTGGATCGCCTCCAGCCGGCGGCGCGACCGCTCCGCCTCGACCGCGGCGATTGCCGCGCGCTCGTGGCCGCGGCGCATCGTCCAGCCCACGCCGACGACGACCGTCGCGGCGAGAAGCGACGTCGACCACCGCAGGAACTCGTCCCGGTCGGCAAAGACGGGCTGCCAGTCCGGGTTCTCCAGCAGGAAGGAACCGACGCCCCAGCCGACAACCGTCGCGGCGACCGCAGCGGAGACGCCCCCGAGCACCATCGCGAGCGCGACGGCGCCGACGAGCTGGGCGTACGAGGCGCCCGAGGTGACCACGTGGAGGAGGACACCCAGCCCTACGCCCGCAACGCCGAGCACGGCTCCGAGGGCGATCGAGGCCGCCCGACCGCGCGTGCGTGGCCCGAGTCGCCGCTCGAGCCGCTCGAGCCCGGGGTGCCCCTCGGACGGCATCCAGCCCATCCTGCCGGACCCGGCCTTGCGCGGGCGAGCCCACCTCCGCGCGTTCGGCGCTCTCAGGAGAGCGGTGGCTCGAGCAGGAGCACGAGGGGCTCCCTCTCTCCGTCGAGCAGTGCCTCGAGATCGGCCTCGCTCGACTCGCGACGATCGACCCGGGCATCGAGCGCGTCGACGAACGCGTCCGGCGGATCGAGGAAATCGACGGCGTCGCTCCCGAAGTGCATGGGAATCACAACCCGCGGACCGAGCTCTCGGACGATCGCGGCGGCCTCGGCTCCGCCGATCGTCGGCCCACCGCCGACGGGCACGAAGAGCACGTCGACATCGCCGATCGCCTCCCGCTGCTCGGGTCGCAGCGCGTGCTGGCCGAGGTCCCCGAGGTGACAGAACCGCACGTCGTCGAGCGTGAAGCAGAAGATCGTGTTCGGCCCTCGTTGCGTCCCGGCCCGGTCGTCGTGCTCCGAGGCGACGGCGATGACCTCCCCGATGGGCGAGGCGAGCGTCCCCGCGGTGGAGCGGATCACGGCGGGCGAGCCCTCGGCGGCCGCGACCTCGTTGTGGTCGCCGTGCTCGTGGGTGACGAGTACGAGATCCGCGGTCACTCCGGCGACGGGCGGGTGACGGAACGTCAGGCCACGCGCGGCAACCCGGGTTCCGACGTCACCGAACGGATCGAGCAGGACCCGCTTCGACCCCGTGAGAAGGAACGCCGACTGGCCGTACCAGCGGACGACCATCAGGTGCGCGTTCGATACGTCACGACGAGATGGAGCCGAGGGGGCTCGAACCCCTGACCTTCTGGCTGCCAGCCAGACGCTCTCCCAGCTGAGCTACGGCCCCTGGAGCGCTGCATCCTAGCCGCTACGCCCTTGCCGGTCAGGCACTCGCGACGGCTTCGAGCTTCGGCACGTCGTTCCAGAGGTCCTCGAGCCGATAGTGCTCCCGGGTCTCGGGGGTGAAGACGTGGAGGACGACATCGAGGTAGTCGTCGACGATCCAGGTCGCCTCGGGGAGTCCGCTCGTCGAGCGCGGCAGCAAGCGTTGCTCCGCCTTGAGGCGACCCAGCACCTCCTCGTGGATCGCATGCGTCTGTCGCGGGTTCTTCCCCGTCGCGAGCACGAAGAAGTCGGTGTAGTCGCACACCGCTCGCATGTCCAGGATCGTCACGTCCGTCGCCAGCTTCTCCTCGCAGAGCGCGGCGATGCGACGTGCGTGTTCGAGAGATGTCAGGTCGGTGTCGTCCGTTCGCTCGGGTGCCGTCCAAGCATACCCCCGCCCCCCGCCGTTTCAACGCGACGATAGAGCCGAAGGAGGCCGATCTCCGCTGCCACGGCGGGGGGCACGAGGCCGTCGATCGGCTGTCCGGCCGCGACCCGAACGCGGATCTCGGCCGACGAGATGGGCAGAGGGTCGATCGGGAAGAACGTGACGCGCTCCGGGCGGTCGAGGGCCGCCAGGACGGCGTCGAGCCTCGCGCGGTCGACGCCCGGTCGCGTCGCGACGCCGAGCCTCGCGAGCTCGAGCACGCGCGCCGGCTCCTTCCAGGTGAGGAACGACGCGAACTCGTCGGCGCCGACGAGGAACACGGGATCGGGGAGCGCGAGCGCCGCGAGCGAGTCGACCGTCCGAGCGAACGGGTCGAGCGACACCTCCGCGACGGCCACCGGCGCGAACGCGAGCCGCGCGAGGTCGAGCCGGATCGCGGCCGCCGTCGACACCTCCTTGTGACCGGGTCGTTCCACGACGCGCACAAGGAGGCGATCGAGCGCAAATCGCTCGAGCCCGTCACGCGCCAGCTCGACGTGCCCGAGGTGCGGGGGATCGAAAGCGCCGCCGAGGATCCCGACAGTCACGCGCGTCCCTGGCCCCCGGCGGCTCCCGCCGGGCAGAGCCCGGCTCCGCCGCCGACCGCCGCCGCTCGCGGTTCGTGTGTCAGGGCTGCCATTCGAGCTCCTCGTCGCCGATCTCCACGAGCGCACCCTTGCGCACTCCGGCGTCGCGAAGCGCCTGCTCCAGCTCGTCGTCCTCCGGCGGGCGGCCGACGACGCGGTAGCCGCGGTCGGTGCGCAGGATGCGGAACGCGCGTCGAGCGCGCGGCACCGGGCGGTACTCGAGGAACTCGGGAAGCTCGTCCTCCACCCCCGAATCGGGCTCGGGCGCCACGGGACACAGCGCGGAGAGAGATCGCTCGAGCTCACCGATCCCCTCACCGGTCACGCACGAGACCCGGTGCACCGCCACGATTCGCTCGTCCTCCACGCCGAACGGGGCGGGCTCGGGGGAGAGATCGGCCTTGTTGAGCACGATGATCTGGCGGCGCTCGTCGAGGCCCGCGCCGTAGAGCGCGAGCTCACGGTCGATCGCGCGAAACCGCTCGTCCGCATCGCCCTCCGACGCGTCGATCACGTGGACGAGGAGCCTTGCCCGCTCGAGATGGGCGAGGAACTCGTGGCCGAGTCCGACGCCGTCGCTCGCGCCTTCGATCAGCCCGGGCACGTCGACGACCGTGAGCTGGCCGCCGTCCGACGCCTCCACGGTGCCGAGCACGGGCTGCACGGTGGTGAACGGGTAGTCGGCGACCCTTGGCGTCGCGTTCGAGATTCGACGCAGGAGCGACGACTTGCCCGCGTTGGGCAGGCCGGCGAGGGCGGCGTCCGCGACGAGCTTCAGTTGCAGGTCGAGCGAGCCGGTCTCGCCGGGCAGCCCGGTCTCGGCGAAGCGCGGCGCCTGCCGTGTCGGAGTGGCGAACCGGGCGTTGCCGCGTCCCCCCGCGCCGCCCGTTGCGACGACCACGCGCGCACCGGGCGTCGCGAGATCCGCGACGAGGGCGCCTTCCTCGGTGCGGACCTGCGTCCCCACCGGTACCCGAAGTTCGGCGTGGGCGCCGTCCGCCCCGTGCCGTCGGCCCCCGCCACCGTTGCCGCCGCGCGTCGCGGCATAGACCGGACGACCGCGGAGCGGAGAGAGGTCGCGGAGCGCCGGGTCGGCGACGAGCGCCACATCCCCGCCACGGCCGCCGTCGCCTCCGTCGGGACCGCCCTTCGGGACGTACTTCTCGCGCCGGAACGCCAGCGCGCCGTCGCCGCCCCTGCCGGAGCGGACGACGATACGGACGCGGTCGTGGAACACGCTGCCGTTGCGCGGGGCGCCCCGCGCGGGCGCTAGGACGAGCCTGCCGGCTCGTTGACCGCGACAGAGCGGCGCTCGCCGCTCCGCGAGAACTCGACGACGCCCTCCCGCAGCGCGAAGAGCGTGTCGTCGCGGCCGATGCCGACCCCGGGGCCGGGGCGGAACCGCGTTCCGCGCTGACGCACGATGATCGCGCCGGCCTTGACCTCCTGGCCGGCGAAGATCTTCACGCCGAGACGCTTGCTCTGGGAGTCGCGCCCGTTCTTCGAGGAGCCGAGGCCCTTCTTGTGTGCCATTAGTGCTTCCTCCGGTGATGTCGCCGTGCGTCTGGCGAGCGAAAAGCAAGCCAGGCTCGGACGCAGGGAGCGTCGATACCGGCAGGTATTGGCGCGACCGAGGACGACGCATGGCGCCGCTGTGCAGCCGCCAGACGTGCGGATGACGTTGCCGGAGGAAGCACCTAGTTCCCCTCCTCCGAGGTCGCGGACTCGAGCGCCGCCAGCGCGCCCTTTCGCTTGGCGTGGGCCCGCTCGTACTCGAGCGCCGCGGCGAGCTCCGCTGCGGTCCAGCCCGACGACGCCTGCTTGATCTCGGCGACCGTGAGCTCGGCATACCCGGCAGGCAGCCCCCCGGTCGCGGCTGCCTCCGGTGCGACCTTGGCCTCCGACGCGCTCTTCTCCGCCGCCCCCTGCTTGGCGCCGCGCTTGGCTCCGCCGATCGACTCGATCTCGATCTGGGTGAGCGAGGCACGAAAGCCCGTGTGGCGCTTGTACCCGGTGCGCTTCTTGTACTTGCCGATCGTCAGCTTCGGGCCCTTCGCCTGGCGCACGACCTTCGCCGTGACGATCACACCGGGCGCGAGCTTCGTATCGCCGTCGCCCCCGGCGAGCAGGACGGACGGCGTGAACGTCGCCCCGTCCTCGAACGGGAGCCGGTCCACGAGCAGGCGCTCGCCCTCGCGGACGCGGTATTGCTTGCCACCGACGGAGATGATCGCGTAGCTCATGGTTCAGGCCTTCGACGAGGAAACGCGGGCAGCGCGCCCGCGAGCCGCCGGATTGTAGCGAACGTCGAGCGGCCCTCTATTCGTCGAGCTCGTCGATCCACTCGGACATCGGCACGTACGCATCCGCCTCTCCGGTGTCTCCGGGCGCGCCTACAGGCTCCGGCTCGGCGGTCGCGAGCGCACCCGTCTCGCCGTCGGGCGCCGTCTTCGGCTTGCGATTCCGTCCGCCGCGCGAGCCGCGCCGCGTGCGCTTCCTCGGCGTGGTGCCCTCGCCGTTCCCGGAGGCCTCCACCTGCGCGGATTCCCCTTCGACCGGCGGCTCGTCGGCGTCGCCGTTTCGGGCCGCCTGCTCGGCGTCCACCACGGGCTTGTCAGGCTCCTGGGCGGGACGCC
>Ga0207661_10000168_pt1 | contig 42472 bp, 72 predicted proteins | sample KBSC713LmetaG_FD_184337 | JGI IMG/M metagenome (GOLD analysis project Ga0207661, IMG submission 184337) | Corn rhizosphere microbial communities from Kellogg Biological Station, Michigan, USA - KBS C7.1-3L metaG (SPAdes) (version 2) | ecosystem: Host-associated > Plants > Roots > Rhizosphere ...
TTTTGAAATTTGTGCTACTGAAGGGACGCTACCTGACGTTGGACTTTTCCCGGAGGAAGAACAAGGATATGTACGAGGACTTGTGGCGTTTCTCCATGACGTTGAACCTGTCCCCGTCCAATCAGAAGTCATGGTTGCATCCCTAGAGGAAGGATTCGCAGGGAGATATGATGTTAGGTTGGAAATCGGAAGGAAATGCGAAGTGGTCAAAAAGATCACTCCTAAACGGACGCATAGAGCGGTACTCAGACCCGGTACTATCCTCGCTGACCTTAAGACTTCGAAATACGTCTATGACAAGCACCATCTTCAGATCGAAGCATATGAGGGAGCGTCGATTGAAAGTGGATACGGCCCATCGGATCATAGAGGTATCCTTCATGTCACGGCGGAAGGAAGATACGAATTTGTGCCCTCTAAGGCGAACTATGTTGATTTCCTCGCAGTTAAAGGTGCCTACGAAGCGATGAAAAGGATCAAAAACTATGACCGCACTAAAGCCGATTGAGTACCGCAACATCAAGGGTATCTCGGCTACCAAGTATAAGGTAAACGATATCTGTTCTGTTCCTGGGTGTAATAGAACCAGGGGTGATAAGGGGCACCATATCTTCCCTAGATCACAGATCGGCAATGACTCCTACTTTGTTCTCGTAGGCATGGGAGATACTAACTTTACCATCCCTCATGTAACCGGTCTTTGCTCAGAGCATCATACCCAGGTAGAGATTCATGATGCGTGGATTAAGCTAGAGGATGATCTGTTCGTATGGTACGAAAGAGAAAAGCCAGCCAATAGAGAAACTAGCAGTAAAAACTTTATTAAGGTTGGCCCGCTTGATCCGCAGCCAGGGGTGCGCGTAAAAGGCGCTTCAGGTTCTCCTAAGAAGAAGCGAGAGAAGAACAAGGGTGAGAAGAAGCGCAACCGTAGGACACTGGCGTTCTCTGTACCAAACGATGCCATCGAAGATGGCGCAGGGATCATTGACGATCTACTCCGTGAGGCTAAGAAGGAATACGGAGTAGGCAATACAGAAGAAGAACGACTCAAGACCCCAGACTATAATATCTACGTCCTGGCACTTTACAATCTAGTGAGGGGTGGAGCATGAAGTACCCGCCCGGACTAACCGTAATGAAGATCGGGGTTATGGGCATTAACAAAGCCGAGAATAACCCCGAGCATACGATGCACCTAGAACTTACTCATCGAGAGTGTGCCATTATCTCTTTTGGGAATATGCTGATTAGCATGATGTTCCCAGAACTATGCGATCATACCAATAGCTTTGCTTCTAAGTTGCTAGAGGTTGGAATCGCGCAAGACTACTTGCCAGACCCCAAAGATATTCCGGAAGGGTGGCCTGATGTCTAGTGCTACAGCAAGAGAATGTAAATACTGTAATGAGCAACTAGTCGTAGTTCAATATGAAGAAAAAGAAGGCCTCATCGTCTGTCCGAATTGTGACTGCCTCCACAAGTGGCCGTCGCAGCAAACCAAATAAGCATCGTGATTTCATTAAGAAGCACAAACACCTCTATGATGAAATGCTCTTATCGCAAAAAGGGCGATGTGCGGTATGCAATCGTTTGCCCAAAAAGCGGAAGTTTGACATGGACCATGACCATAAAACAATGCAGGTTCGTGGCCTTTTATGCGTCAGATGTAATCGAAGCTTACCGTCTTGGGTAACACCCGAATGGCTTAGGAGGGCAGCGTCATATCTAGAGAACCCACCCGCATCGGTACTAGAGAACCAGGACATTGTACCGGATGCGGAAAAAAACTAAGAGGGCAAAGAACCAACTGTTCTAAGTGTAGGGATCAATTCATTCCAATTGAATTGGTCTTGGAATTCTTTGAGTCTATTAAGAGAGAAGAGCTTGACGGAACAAGGGAGACAGATACAGAGCTATCTGTTCGTATTGGAAAGGGAGAGAACTACATTGGAGGAATCAGGAAACAAGACCATATTAGGGTCACAACCTTCGATGAAATCCTTACTCATATAGGTGTGTGGAATCTCTGGTACCAAGAACCGTATCAGACATACTATTGGGGGGGAGAAGTTCCGCCAGATCGTTCTAAGCCTGTTAAGTGCGCCTATATCTTGTGCGAACGATGGTTCAGCGTAGGGCAGATGCATAAGTTCTATTGTTCTGATAAGTGCCGCAATCTAGCTAATAGAGAGCTAGAAAAGGGAAGAAAGAGAACCTACAAGCCGCGTCCACGCAAGCCGGGGCTGGTACAATGCAAGTGGTGCGAGACTATGTTCCTTCGTAAACTAACTGCTGTAGGTGGTACTCCAAGTAAATACTGTAGTGACGAGTGTAGGACGCTAGCTAAACGTAAACAGGATCGTGAGGCATATGAGCGTAATAAAAATCGGGCCTCGGAGCAAACATATCCACATTAGACCCTTTCTATGGGGTATCTACTTTCACTTGCGATGGAATCTATTCTTCCTTCATTGCAAGTTTGGAGTATGGAAACAAATAGGACTTAGAGTTGATTCTAGAAGACAACAGATACGAAAGAAGAATGGTGAGCCTCTGCACAAGAGATATGTGGATTGCATCAGATTCCAAATCTCAGTGTGGTCTACCAACAAGGGCAAGCAACAAAAACCCTTTGTACTAGGAGGAATGCTTTATGGTGGAAGAAATCGTGGTAGAAGATAAATGACTTTCCGAATTGTATTCGACCATTCACCCGAACGCGAAGAACACGCAGCCAAACTGGTAAAGCATCATATCAACGAAAACGATAAGAAGGTACCTCGCATCGCTGGAATCGGGCTTGCGAAAGACATTGTGGTATGCGAGACTTGCGATAATGTGTTTGTGAAGAACATCAACTCTTATCGCTACGAGTGCTACGAATGCGCTCCGTCAAAGAAAGAGAAAGAAGCGAAGGGATTTGGGTTCTAATGGATTTTCACAGCTTCGTTGATCGTCTAGAAGAGGTATCTGGAAGTGTCAAGGGTAACGAGTGGACGGTAAAGGCTTGTTGTCCTGCTCACGACGACCGGGTAGCTTCTCTAAGCGTTAGAGACGCTGGAGATAAGGTCTTGGTTTACTGTCATGCCGGATGCAGCGCAGAAGCCATTACAAAGGCTCTGGGGCTGTCTCTGAAAGACCTCTACTCAGACTCCGAAATGGAGAGCTACGACGTTTCCGAAGAACAGTACCCTTACGAGGACGAGGGTGGCGAGCTCCTGTATACCAAGATTCGTTTTCCCGAGAAGCGGTTCGCCTATCAACGTCCTAACGGAGAGTGGGGACGCGGAGACACCAGGAAGGTTCTTTACAAGCTTCCTCAACTGATTGACGCCATTGCACTTGGGCATGAAGTCTGGATCGTGGAAGGAGAGAAAGATGTCGAAACGCTTAACGCAAGAGGAATTTCGGCAACAACGGCTGGCGGGGTATCGGACTGGCAGACAGACTACCCAAGATACTTCTCAGGAGCGAGAGTTGTCATTGTTGCTGACAAAGATGAGAGGGGTAGAGAATCAGCTAGAAGAATTGGAGACTCTCTATGGGGGATTGCTGAAAGAATACGAATTATTGAGTCGAGAGTTGGAAAGGATATCACTGACCACATCGAAGCTGGAAGAGAGCTAGGAGAGGTAAAAGAATGTCAAATCCTGACGAAGAAAGACTTCTTAAGATTCTTGAGAAGCAAGAGAGGCCTGAGCGTCTATTCATGAACGACGAGTTTGAAGAAGGAGATACCGGTGTAAATCGTTCCTCGACAGAAGGAAAGACCGACTACCTTCTAGTTCGTGATGGGCCTATGTTTCAGCGGTGGGCTGCATGGCTATCTAGGTTTGCTCCAACCAGGGGTAAGCGTAACTGGATGAATGCCCATGAGTTTAGTGACCTAGAGAGATTTGTAGAGAGTGCTGCTAGGCACTTTGAACAGTGGCTCAATGGAGAGGATGATGGAGAAGATCATGCAGCAGCCATTATCTTCAACATTAACGGAGCCGAGTACGTCAAAGAGAAGCTGATGGGAGAGATGGATGCCAACGCATAAGAGAGACGTTGAGAGGTATGAGAAGAGTGGAAGAAATGCTCTTTACACCCTTTGCGGGAAAACGGTTATCCAGAACGGTAAGAGAGTTATGAAAAGAGCTATTCCGCAAGGAAAGCCAATCACCTGCTACTCATGTTGGCTAGAAGCCAAGGAACGGGGAATCGAAATTAGGAGTCCATTTAATGCATAGCGGAGAGAATAGAATCGTCGTAGACCTTGACGATACTCTTATTGATCTAGAGTGGCCTAATATCGGCGGCTGGAAGCCAGGTGCGATTAGAGGGCTTAAGAAGCTACTAGAAGCTGGCTATGAGGTAATGATTCTCTCTACAAGGTTCGCTGAGTGCGAGATTGATGAAGTGACCTTTAGAGACGTACTAGAACTAGAATCAGAAAAGCAAGAGATTAGAGAGATGCTAGATGATGCTGGTTTGCAGGAGGTCAAGATTTGGGACAAGACCTGGAAGCCAGGAGCGGTAGCATATATTGATGATAAGGCTATCCGTTATCGCGGTAGGCCTGCTGATTGGGATATTATCTCAGATACCCTAGTGAGGATGAAGAATGTCAAAGAGCCAGCAGAACTCTGACGGTACATGGGGAGAGAACCACGTTACAACAGAAGGGATTCAGCTAGAGCCACCAAAAATCTATTTGAAAGACCTGTTTAGGTTGGTAGAGAAGGTGAAGAAGTACCGCGATAGTTTGCCAGAAGAGATTGTTCTAGCGCTCGAAGACCTGGAATCTAACTAAGGAAGGGTAATGCCCTACTTTGAAACAGAGAGAATCTGGATTAATTCCTTGCTCAACTCTGCAAGGATTCTGGATTTTGATATTGAGACTCAGCTTGTCGGCTTCCACAAGGGAGGTAAGTTTAACCCTGATGGTTGCCGCCCGGTGATTATCTCTTGGTCATGGATGGACGAAGAGGAAGTCTATACAAGAGAAGTGACAGGTAAGACTCTGGAAGAGTTTCGGACCCAATACGACAAAGCGGACGTAGTGACAGGACACTACATCCGCAAGTTTGACCTACCGATTATTAATATGAGATTGCTAGAGCTTCACAAGCCTAGACTAAACGTTAAGATCGCCTGGGATACAAAGGCTGACCTGATCCCGTTTGGAGGGGCCAGCAAGTCTCAGGAGAATATGTCTGCAATGCTAGGCCTGCAAGAAGAGAAGTACCATATGTCAGATACTGACTGGCGGAACATGGACAAAGATATGAAGAAGAAGGTCATGGAGCGTAACGCTCAGGACGTTATCCAGCATAAGGAGATGTTCCGTAAATTGGGAGAGCTAGAGTATCTCTCCAAGCCAAAAGAATGGGGAAGGTAATGAAGAAGCTTGTATTTTTGATCGCGCTCTTTGCCGTGATCTTTGCAGGTGTTGCTAGTACTGCTAGTGCCACCGATTCATGGGAGTTTCCGTTTAGCTACGTTCTGAATGAGAATGGGCAGTATTGCGGAAGTGCCTGTGGAGTTGTTATCCATAGAGACTACTATAATGCCACCATTGGCCCATTGGCAGCATCGAATACGGTCTACCACTGTACGTTGAATGGAATTAGCTATCCCTACAATTTCGGTCGTCCAGGGGAGCTTGGGACAGGCTGCACCAACGTCAATAACGAGACGTTTTATGCTATTGGACCGCCTAACACGACCTATGACGTATGGGCAAGAAAGGGTTGTCCAGTTGGTGGTGGCTATATGTTCTCTAACACCGACGCGGATATTCACTTGCCAAGTAGCGGAGGTGCTGTTAGGCTTGTCCAGCGACTTCTAATTGTTAAGCCTGCTGGTGGTTGTCAAACTGCTATGCCGCTACAGGGCACATTGGCAGAGGCGCTGAATACTCCACCCGACTTCTCCTACTAGAAGTAGGAGATAGCGCAATCAAGAGAACAGAAGGTTAGTCCTGTTTCGGGATACTTGTCTACGGTGATCCAACCATCTTCCATTGCCTCGCGGTGGGCTTCTTCTCCGTCGTACTCGGCTTTGGTTTCGCACCAGTCACAAGTATACGAAGCTGATTTAACTGCCATCATTTCCATACCTTTCGTATAGCTGGAAGCCCCTCTCCATAATCTTGCAAACCTCCGGATCGGCTTCCTCCATTGACTTAGGAAGTTCCTTCTGATTATAAAACACAAGCCAGAGGTTTTTGCTCATCCAGGTTTTCGGAGGGGGGTCAAGCAATCTACAGGCCGCGTAAACTAATGCAGGGTGATAGTAGCCATAGGAGTCTTCTGTTTCCCTCCACAAGAGTCTAATGCGTCGAAGCTCCTCTGCCGGTGACGCAACTGCGGTAGGCATCTTAGTCTTCCTTTTCCACGGGCGTTTCTGCACTTAGCATCCCGCCCAGTCCAATAATAAGAGCGATCTGAGAAAGAAACCAAACTAGACTTACATAGGTACGAAAAGGGTACTGGATAGGGGTGCTAAGAATATCAATAATTAGCACCCAGGCAATCAGAGAGCGACGTTGTCTTGCTGTAGAATGTGCTGCAATCCAATCTCCGGGGGCATGAAAAGACCTAGAGAGAGTAGCCGATCTTTGCATAGCCACGAGCCAGATAGATTACTTCATAGATAGGATAGTAGCCGCCCTTATGGACAGGCCAACAGTCGGTATGACCCTGTGACTGTTTAAAGTGCTGAGATACGTCCCAATGGGAAGTAATGCCCGGTTTCAAACCATCGCTATAAACGAGAGGAATATTATGAGCCTGACTAACAGCAGCTACCAGCTTGGCGGTAGCCCTAAGCTGACTATTACGAGCGACCCAGATAGCCTTCCTGACGGGGTTAAGTGGACTTCGCAACATTACATCGGATACTTGTTCGATACCAATACTTCTGACATTGACCCCGCCAGCCTGCCAGAAGATAGCCCTACCCAAACCGTAGGCCCAGGCGATATTTCCCTCCGCGTCGGTGAGTCCGTGGATTCCGTAATCCTTCGCGTCAAGGTAGGCAACAACGCTGTCGATATCCTTGTATCCGGGAAGGTCATGCGAGACTGTTTCATGTAGCACGATCATATCCTTGGGGGATACGCCGTGGACACAATCCTCCATCGGGTCATGGATGTTTTTGTATTTCAGCTTCATTTACCAGCCTTTGTAAGACCGCGTGAGACGTTGTAACCGAAGACGGATACCGCAGAAGCAACAGCAGCCCACTTAGGGCTTAGAACGCCGCTCAGGGCCGCAGAGAGGGTGCCTACGTTGAAGGCAATGGTGGCCCAGAACTCAGTTGTCTTGTAACCGGGCTTATGCATTGCAATCCATTTGTCTGAAGTCGTGTTCTTCTTGCTTGATGTTCTTGAGAGCAGCTTTTAGTTCGTCGGGATGGGCTTTGTAGTAGGAAATGGTGGGGAGGCTCCTCTTGCTGCGTTGAATGGCAGCCAGAATATAAGCATTCTGCCGGTTCTGAGCAATGCAGAGAACGTTGGCGGTATCGTGAGTCTGTTCTACGGAGTAGTAGACAGCGAAAGATGCGAACAGCATTGAGAGAAAAATGAGTGATCCTACGATTAGGCTTTTCAATGTCCTACCACCTGCAAAATCGAGACAGCGAAGATAATAGCGCCCCCGGCCACAGACAACGCTGCGGTATAAAGCGCTCTGTTGATGCTACTGACCTTATCAGAAAGGTCATGTACGTCTGATTTAAGCTGGTCGATTTGGACTCTGAGTACGTTCACGTCTTCCGTTCTTCTCTCAAGAGCAGCAACTCGACGCTCAATCTCCTTGAGTTGAAACTCCTGAACTGGCATTAGTTACGCCAGACTAATTACATTAAGGGCGGCCAGCAGAAGGATCACGAAGGAGCCTACGACGCAGATTAGAATAATGGGATCAGAATTAACTGTCATTAACGGAGTCCTAGAAGAATACATACGAGTACGACAATTACAACAATTACGAGAAGCGTGTAAAGCATTAAGTGTACCTCCTGGCACCCACGAAGTCTGAGCGCCCTTTAAGTGTACTAATTCTAACTACAGCCCCGGTGTGTGGGGCTTCAATAAACTTACCGTTACCGATATACATACCAACGTGCCCAGGGCCGTCAGACCTCATCTCAAAGAAAACTGCGTCTCCGGGTCTAAGCTTTCCAGGACTAACTTTGCGACCAAACTTCCACTGCTGTTCGCTAGTTCTCGGGATGTGAACACCCCGTTGCCCCCAAACATACTGAAGAAGTCCGGAACAGTCAAAACCACCCGGCCTTGAGCCGCCCCAAACGTAAGGGGTTCCGAGATAACGCTTAGCAAGATTTACAACCTGCCTGTCTCTCTGAGTAATTGGACCTGCCGCGAGCACCGGTAGGGAGGGAGCTTCATTTGCCCTCTGGCCCGGTGCGTGAAGGGCAGCGATAAGTTGATACGTTGTTTGGTAGTCAGGTATTTGATGTTGACCAATTTGACCTAGATTGGAGATTAACTGCTGTGCCAAAGCAAGACGAACCTGATTCGACTGACCAGGAGGGCGTAAGTTCTGACCTGCAAAGGCAGGGAGGTTATTACGCCCTACTTGATGATTTGCTGGTTGCTGAAGCCCGCCGCTTCCAAGAACTTTTGAAACAAGCTCGCCAGAAGTCCCCCACGGAGAAGCCCCTAGAATTTGGGCAAGACGACGAGGATCAGCAGAACCAGAACGCAAACCAGCAACAAGACCCCCGTAGCGACCATTGAGGAGTGTTCTGGCCGTCGCCATTGCACCCTGTTGAGGGGAGGCGTAATTCTTAACGCCCACAGAATTATAAGTACCAGCGCCCCCCACACGAAAAGTAGTGTTAAGAGGATTAAACCTAGCGCTACCACCTTCTGACCTCTGCCATGCGTCTAGGAACCTTATATTTTGTTTGGTAGCAGGGGCACCAATGATTCTAAGTAGAGCCTGCTGCCACCCAGGATAGGAAGCCATTTATCGTGCCGATGGAACGGTGATCTTAACGCCCTTGTCTTTGAGAGCAGTAGATACCCTACTCAAAACAGGGGTTCCAAAGAAGTTACGCGACAAACGGGACTGAGCGCTAGCAATCTCAGAGGGGCTAGCGGTCTTCGCCCATTCGATAGCTTCTTTTGCATCCTTAGAAGTACCTTTACCCTGACTGACAAGGAACTGAACATCAGCGATGAACTTTTCCTTTGATTTTCCAGTACCGACAGCACCATGCTCAGCACGAAAGGTATAACGCTTACGGTTTAGGTTAAGCTCTTTCTTGATGATGGGCATAGCTTCCTTAAGGTATTTGGTATCTGGACCTAGGGTCTTCTCCTGAATAGCCTGCTGAAGAACCGTATGAACATTCTGGCTCTTAAGCTTAAGACGTTCAGGCGGAGCCAAATCTCTAGCAGCCTGGTCGTGGAACTGGTTCTTATCTACCTGGCGGGGATAGAATCCACCAAACATGAAGGGACCAACGGCCTCTCCGATACCTCGACCAGAATAAGTCTTAGGAGAGTGCCAGCCAAAGGCTCGGGAAGCTACTCCAAGAGGGCCAAGCGTTCTAGCCTGTCTGGAAAGAGACTGACCAGGATCAGAGGAACCAAGCACCTGAAGAAGTGGCACACCGAATTCCTCAAAAGGAGTGCGTCCAGAGCTAGAGCGTTGACCACCAGGAACTCCAAGACCAGACATAAGGTTTTTAGCGTAGTCTGTACCAAAGTCTCCATACTGAGCAACGGTAGTAGGTGTCCAAGCAGAAGCAGGGTTAATGGCCCTAGAACCACCGGCAACGGGAATGAAGCCAGCAGCCCACTTTGGAGTCGGGCCAAACATTCTGATATTCTCTCGCTTGCCTTCCTGGGCAATAGCGGCGGCACCAGCGGTCTTAATAGGATGCTGAGCAATAGCCTGTCCAGTCCAGCGAGTAGCACCCTTAAGCCACGGATAGAAGTAAATTACAGAAGTGAGAGACTTCTCACGCGGCCCCATCTTAGAGAAATCAACAGCATCGTCTCTAGCCATTTGAATGATAGAGTCGCGCTTATTAGAAAGCTTGGGATCACTAAGAAGTTTAATGATCTTCTCGCGGGTATCGTATCCGTGTTCAGCAGCACGTCGGTAGAAGGTAGCTTCACGGAAATGGGAGTCGGTAATACCGGCGATAGACGAAACGAACTTCTCTTCGTACTTCTTTCCGATACCCCTAAGACCCTCAGGGATGATAGACTCGGTACGAGCGGTGCCCATAGCATGACGCACAAGCTGAGAAACGTCTTCTCCAAACTTGTGACGATATGCCTGGGTAAATCCCTTTACGATCCTAGGGCCATGACGGACAAGACCCATGCCTACATTACCAGCATAGTTGGTGGCGATATAGGCAGGGCGAGCATAAACACCGAAGGTACGCAGAGGAAGAGTGGTACGCGCTAGGGTTTCCTCAATAGGCCCGGTGGGACGCCTGCGAATGTCTGGAATCAGTCTCTTATCTACCCATCGAATACCGGCATGAGAAACATCTGAGCCAATAGCTGCCTGCTCATGGGGGATACCAGGGCGGTTCTTAGGGCCAACAAGCTTAGGCTGAGTAAAGATTTTCTCTCCGGTTTGAGTTACACGAACCTTAACAGGAATCTGATTAGTGTGTTCCTTGGTCTTTGTACCTGCCTGGTAGACCTTAGAGAGAACGTGCTGATAGGGGTTCTTGTTTTCAAGGTCTTGACGGATACGCGCCTCAGAGCTAATGCGGTTACGCATATCTTTCATTGCTCTGTTGGTAGAGCGCTTCTGCCACTTATTCAGGTTCCCATCCGGAAGATCAAGCATAGCCTGCTTAGCTTCGATGGAGTGTTTGAATACAGGACGGAGCAGAGGGTTCTTTGGCCCCATATGAGCCGTTACAAGATTACCTTTACGGAGGTAGGAAGTCTCGGCGGCAGGAAGCCGAACAGAACGAGCGCCTAGACGGGTAACGCCACCAGCGCCAGCGGTAGCAGCAGCATATAGGTTAAGCCCTGCGATACCAGGATGCTCTCTGGCATTCTTCCAGCGGAAAGAATCGACAAACTGCGTACCGATCTGCCGTCCAAGGCGGCGGGTATTTCTAAAGCCGCGAGAAGGATGGAGAGTATCTCCACCAACTGTCTCGACGGTCTTTACGATACCACCAGGGGTGTAATAGGCGGTGTCACGCAAGTCCCTAGCGGTTTTTGGAATAGAACCAATGGCTGCATGAATATCGAACCCAAGGTGAAGAGGTTCTTTGATCTTGGCAGGGTGATGCTTGCGCCTATACTCTGCATTCTGCTTAGCTGTAATGCGAGCGGTGGCCTTACCGAGAGGACTTCTGCGGAAGGATTCAATGTTGTGTCCGTACTGAATCGCCTTCTGAACGTTCTTGGCGTGTGCTGTGTTATAAGAAGGCGGCTTAGGACCGTGAGGAATAGGTTTATGCTTAGGACGAGGCGGTGGACGATACATTAGCCGATGAAGGGGTTCTTAGACTTCTTCTTGGCCTTTGGTTTATGGCCTCCGGCAAGCTTGGTCGGGTTGCGAATACCAGCATTGTACATTTCGCTAAGGATCATTTCCTTGATCCGCTGTTCAGAATAACCCATGTCAATAAGGCGCGGAGCATACCGCCCGTGGAGCACGCGATAAATGTCGATTGGCGCACGATGCTTCTGTACCTTACTAGAGCCAATAAAACCGTGCTGAGTAGTAACAGTATGACCCTTGGCGAGACGCCTAGCGTCTGACGATACCTTGTCTTGAACCACATAGAACTTGCTGTTATCTCTTCCCGAAGCCTTGTCCTTGGCCTCCATTGCTTTGTTGTGACGAATGCGCTCTGCGTTAGCCTCTGCGCTTAGGTTAAGCCTCTGCTGGCCCTGAGCGATTCTCTGACGGCCCTGTTGAATTCTTGCAGCGTTATTAGCCTCGGTATCAAAGAGCTTCTGCTGAGAGACAAGTCCGCTCTGCTGAGCAATAGCCTTCTGTAGCTCCCGATTCTGAATATCCTGTAGAGTGCCAGAAACAAGACCCGGAATCTTAGAGCGAATATCGCCAACCTGCTTAGCCCTCTCATTTTCCATCTGAGAGTTAAGTTCGGCAGAACGCCATGCTCCGCCCATACGGGCAAAGTTAGGAAGCTGGCTAGAATAATTTTCTGCGGAAGCACCCTGAGCGATCAGGGCAGCAAGCCCAGAAGAACCTTGGGCGAAGTTAGCCGCTGCTGCATTCTGAGCCACATTTTGCAAAGCCTGAGAGCGCGAAGGATCGACTCCAACCTGATTTTGAAGAATGGGAGCGCCCTGCCCTTGCAAGTGCTGGTAAAGAGCTTCGTCTAGACCCTTCTGCTGGCCAATGGCTTCTTGGTAATAGTTGTGCGTGATCTGCTGCTGAGGCATCAACTGAGAAGCAAGTGCATTGGTAGCAGAAGAGATAGCATTCTGCTGACCTTGGTTCTCTCTAGCAAACTCAGAATTGATCTGCTTTAGAAGCGGTTGAATCTGAGCATTGACATATTGGCGCGCTTGTGCCTGCTGCTGCCTTGGGTTAAGAGGAGCAAATGGATCGTATCTACGACGTTTTCTAGCCATTAATAGACCCTCCCTCTCTTAAGGGAGTTGCGAAGATTGCTCAAAACAGGAGAAGTGGCCGTAGGATGAATAGCAGACATACCGGGAGTGCTAGGACCAGATAGAGTTGGATGAGTTGAAAGCCAACGATTATAGGCGTCTTGCATACCCTGAGTGAGATTGCCCTGCTGTCCGGTTCTAAAGTTAGTGAGATTGCCCTGGATACCAGTTAGAAGAGCCTGTAGTGCATTCTGAGCGTTAGACTGATTCTGAAGGTAATTGGTGCCCTCTTGTTCTAGTGCTTGGCCCCTGTGCCCGGAATAGAAAAGATTATTCTTATTATAAGACTCGTTAAGATTAGTCTGATTCTCGGTGTGTGCTCTAAGAAGCTGAGCAAGAGTAGAAAAAGGATTTTTCTGGGCAGCAGCAGAAGTGTTGGCATCTCCATAGAGAGAATTAAGAGTTGGATCGTAGCCAAACTGAATTAGTGCCTTCTGCCTCTGTGCAAGGCTGGACGCCTCGGCGTTCGCAATATTTGATGCAACCTGAGCACGAATCTGCTGAAGAATGGGATCAGATTCCCAAGGCGAGCCACTACCAGGAGTGGCAGGAGTTGCGGGAGAACCGCCAGAAGGCGGAGCGGCTGGATTGTTGAAGGGCGCGGCGGGAGTTGCAGTACGACCTGTATTTACAGGAGCAGCAGGACGCAAACTCTGATTAGGCCGCATCGGTGCAATCTTGGGATAAACTCGTCTGAGAATCATTGTAGTCCTGTGTTAAGGAGCAATTGCTGTCCAGCTAAAAGTTGCGGTTGCGCCAGCGCCGGGGACTCCTGCGGGTGGCGCTCCAACGATATCGAAGGTTGTTCCACCAGCATTTCCCCAAGCAAAGATTACAAAGAAAGCGGGTGCGGTTCCTCCGGACTGAGTGGCTAGAACCTTGGTTGGAGTCGCCCCAAGATTGTGAGTGACAGTAAGAACGTTGCTCTTTGCCGTGACTCCACCCCATGTAAGAGTAGACGCACCCGAAGACTGTTTTGTGGCAGTACCGGAAGGTTTTACCTCTACGAAGGTTCCCGTAGCCACATTAGACGTGTCAATCTTGCCATTGGCCCAAGACTGAATCTGGTCAATAACTGCCTGTAGGAAGTTGTCAGTAAATTCTGAGACTGGGGGAAGGTTAAGCCTCAATTGAGAGAAATTCCATTTTAATATCGTAGATGGTCCAAGAGGTAGGAGCAGAAGTAGAGGAATCAAACACAGAGAATCCCACTTCTCTTGCCCCTATATAGGGATTGAAGCGTTGAATAATACGCTGAAAGGTAGCCGTAGACAAGGGGGTGAATTGATGCACGACCTCCCCACCAATATCATTGAAAAACGAAATACCATAGGTCGGGATATTTGTCGAAGAAGCGAACGGAACCGCTCGTACATAGAAACTCTTAACCCTGGTCATAAGACCATTATTGGGTTGAACGAATCGGGCATCAAATGAAGCTACAGTTCTAGTACAGCCTGGATCAGCAATTCCAGCAGACCCCGGATCAAGCTCTGTAAAGAGATTAGAAAGTCGTAGTCTGTAGTGGGTGGGGGTACTATCTGCTGTTAGACCATGAATTTCATCAATACCGGCCCCGACAGGAGAATATACAGTCATACCAATCACGGCAGGGCGAGTCCCTGCTGTAACTGGAATTGAGTGCTTTAGGAAGTAGCCATGTAGCACATCATATTCAAAGAAATCATAGAGATTTCCAAAATCAGGTACAGCAATAAGAACCTTGGTACCATAAAGAGTCATTGCAGTAGGCCATCCCGATTGACAATCAATCTCTGGAATATGGTCTGAGATTTTTCTAAGGCTGCCAAAGGCAGTTCCTCTGAACACACCATCGGGGTTAACAGTTAGCACTTCGCTACCAGGAAGTGCTACAGCCGTGAACTGCTGAGAATAGGGCACACTCTGAGTCGAGGTATACCCTGCGCCATGCTGCCAGTCAATTGTCTGATAAGAACCAGTGGTAGAGTCTGTGAAACGATACATTGAAGACTCTTTAAAAGCAATAAGGCTAGACCCCACACCCAAAAGCTTGGTCACAGAGTTGGAGTCCTTCTCACGAATATCTACGAAATCTGTACCTGTAGTCCAAGTATGTGCATCGCCAGCATTTGACCACCATACTCTAGTTCCATTCGCTACCCAAACTTTGTTCTGCCAGATCGCAATAGTGGCCCCCGTAGCAACTGTGGACCTATTCGTGAGTGTAGCACCGTCCCAGGTAAAAACACCATCATTAACCTGGACGATTACTACCTCACCGTTAAAGACTGTGATATCACAGGAGTTTGTGTTGGAAAAGACTTTTGTAGATGTCCAGGAACCACCAGAGACAGATGCTCGGTAAAGAGTATTATCAATCTGAAGCCAATAGGTGCTAGTACCACCTGCATAGGTAAACCAAAGTCCAGTTACTACTATTCCGCCAGAAAGCGTGGGGATCGCAGGAGCAGCAGGCAACAGAGTAGTGTTAGATACCATCGTTCTCCGACGAATGGCCTTACCACCCTCAATAATGGAAACGTTGGAAGAGTCTGGACCAATTTGATTGTGCTCAAACTCATAAGTGTCTCTTGTGTTAATACCGCCAGACCAGTCGCTCCAAACAACGGGTCTAATAGATTGTGTAGTCGCCATAGTTGCCGCTCCACTGTCTCAACGACTGACGTGACCCGATAACGGTATCTTGAAGTCTTTGAAGTCCTGTTTGAAAATCCTGCTCATCTGCCTGCCAAGTAGGATCACCCATTTGTCTTTTACCAAGAGCTAGAGCGCCAGAGACAAGGAAATAGTGATTGGTGTCCCACCAGGGAAGGTCAGTGTCGGCAGACATTGTTCCAAGTTTATATGCCGAGGTAGAGGAACGACATACAGGCCCAGACCAACCCCTTACCTTATAAGTAGCACCGGTATCACTCTGATCCATCTTTACTGCGAGAGTAACAACACCAGCCGAAGATGTTGAATCAATAGTCCAAAAGCTAGGATTTCCAGAAGGAACATTAGAAGAAGCATAAGAGTTAATCAATCCTTCCAAGTCACCCGGTTCCATGTATTCAAGTTTATCACCAAGATCAGAAAAAAGCTCCATTCCGGCAGAGAACTCCGTAAAGGCAGAGGGAAGAGAAAAACCTGAACCAGAGATAGTTACATTGTAGGAACCACTCTCCTTAAGAGGCCAGTTTGCGAACTGCCAAACTTCTTCTTCTCTGGCCTTAATCCAATCTTTTACTCCGCCAGGAGTAGAGAGAATATTGCTATCACCAAATCTGATGTTCTGAACAGCCTGGTAGATTTGCTGGTAGGTCATTATCTAAGCTTCCCTCTCACCCCTGCCATATGAGGGATGCGTCCCTGGATTGATTTCCAATCATCTCTGATTGCTTCGAACTCATCTTGCCGACGCTTTGCTTCTCTCTTGCGCCGTTCTTCGTTTAGTGCATCCTCTGATCGGTATTCTGATCTATCATTGTTACGATCAAGCTGTTTGACCTTATCCAGAATCCTACTAGACAGTGGGTAAGCATTCCCATCAGAATCTCCCCAGTAGAGAACGAACTGTGCAGGTCGATCACTACCGGCATATCGGTATACCCGATACCCATTATATTGTGGTACGAGTCTGAGGTCAGGATCATACTCCTTTAAAAGACGGGCAACGGCCTGCTCATCCCCGGCAGCACGGTCGGGGACAAGCAGACCGCTATCAGTTTTACTGAATACTTGCCCGTTAGCCAATTATGAAGCCTGAAGCAAGTTGTTCAGGAACACAAGAGTATTGCACTTAGTAACGCCAAGCTGAGTACGATCAAGAAGCTCAGCTTCCTTCGGGAGAGTTCGCGTGAAGCGACGGAACATAGAACCATCGTCTTCAAGGAAGCTCGGCCCCGGCTGGTCGCCGTAAAGCTGGAAGCTATTCTTGTCGATAAGCTTGATGCCACCCTTCTTGTGCATCGGCTCCTTAATAAGCGGGAAGGGGCGATCCGCACCGTCATAAACGATACCGGAGAAGCCTGACTTTAGAGTAGTAACCTCGGGGTTATAACGAACAAGCGAATAGAGGCTCTGCTTGTAGGCGTCAATAACCGCAGGATCACCAAGTCCGAAATCCCACGCTCCAAGACCCGCTCGACGGCCACGACGAACAGCACCGTCAAGCATAGTCTGAGATAGTGAGATTACAGAAGTGTCGCCACCACGCCCGTCTGTACCCTGCCAGAAAGCGTTAGCCGCCTTATCCAGAGTCTCAAACGTACCGGTAGTAGCCGCAGCCTGCTCAAGACCCTGAGCCGCCTGGTTGCCCGGAGCAAAAGCGCCGGAACCAGCATTCGACCAAGAGCCAGGAATATAAATACCCTCGTTGGTAGAGAATGTAATGTTACCGGAGTTACCATCCGATGCAACAGCGTTGGTATCGAACGTAACAGTCGCGGCAGCAGTACCTTCACCAGAGACAGAGGCAATCTTACGACGCAAACCGTTACCAGGATTGGCACCGGTAGACTTCGTAAGAATATCCCAAACAGTACCAGGCAGAAGAACGTCGAAGTTACCAGCAGTACCAACCTGGATAACAAGCGTACCAGTAGTACCACCGGTAATATCAGCGACCTTACCAGTACCATCACCAAGGAACTCAAGGTTCTCAAGGCGAGCAAGCGCAGTACGCGCCTGCTGAACAAGCGTTGCAACGGCAGTAGCCGAAGCATTGTCAAACGAGTCTCGCTCAACGTCCACCGTTACCGAGAACGGAACGAGGAAGCGAACGAGGTTAATGTTAATCTGGGCATCTGCAAGAGCGTGAGGAACGTTCCAAACGCCGGTACCGGCTGTACCACCGGAACCAGTCTGCTCATTGACGTTACCCCCACCAGTCAGACCATAAGGGATGATGGTGTGGCGTACCGACTTACCGGAGAAGATTTCACGCCCACCGTCCATTTCGCGCGTGATGCGCTTAACAGCGGAGGCGTGGTCAACCATACCGGCGTGAGAGTCGTATCCCGACATTTCTGCCAGGAACGGAGCTTCGCTTGGAAAGACCTCAACGACCTTACCCTTCATCTCATAAAGGAAGGGTGCCCATGAAGCTAGGGTGTTATCAGCCATTTCTTTCCTAGTTGGTTGTTGACTTTATCTCTCGAAGAAGTTTCTTACGAGAGACATTTCATCGCCCTTAGTACGCGGCAACCCCTGGGCTGCTGGCGTGTTGTTCTCGGGTTGGCGGGGGGCTTGGCCGAGATTGGCGAGTTCATTCATCTGAGTCTCATGATACGACTTAGAAGCTGTACCGAGGATTTCCTGGACGCGATCAAAGGCCATAGCGAGTGCCGCTTCTGCGGCCTGAGGGCCAAAACCAAACTGCTCCTGGGCCTGCGGCACGTACTCGTTGGCAAGTGAACGGACAAGAGCATTACCACCCTCAGGCAGTTGGCCCTTTTCAGAGGCAAGCGACTCGATAATACTCATCGCTGTTTCCTCGGCTTCCGCAAGCTGAGCCTCTTCGGTGTGAGCCTGTAGAGGCGCTGTAGCCTGCTCAATCATTGCCTGAGTATAAGCCTGAAGCTGCTCAGGATAATTCTCGGAGAAAGGATCGGGAATAGGAATCTGCGGAGTCTGCTGCTGCTGCGTGGTCTGCTGCTCGGGTTCTGGCTGATACTGCATAGCCTCTCGAATGACACCGATGGTTTCCTGAACCTCCTGCCAATCTTCCGGGCTGATCGAGAACTGCTCGTTCTCAACCGGCTGGTTTTCTGGTTCCATTGCGCCCATTTAACCTCCTAAAGAATCGGGCGTCCTGTTGCTTCGACCACAATAGAATGGGACGAAGTGATATCACCGGATACGCACTCGTTCAGAGTTGCACCGGCAGTACCAGACTTGAAAATCTTAATCTTGTTGTTCGCAAAGTCATAAACCGGAACAAAGTTGTTAGTAGCTGTGGCGTGAGAATAGGTCATAGTAACCTGGTCTGGGGTATCAACCATCCCCAGAGCCGCATTACTGACTGCGTAACCACCAGCAGCATAAGAACCATCAAGAGTGATGGTACTAACCTGCTTGCCAAGATCGGGTCTAGACTTCGCACTTCTAGAAACTGAAATTGCCATATTTTCCTTTATACAACGTCTACTGTAATTGCTGCAACTGTTCCAGATACAAGCTCAATATAACAACCCGTCGCAACACGAAGAGGGCGAGCAAACTGAATGGTCTGCGAAGTGTTAATTGCTCCTTGGAACTGCATTACAATAGTTCCTGAAGCACTACCCTGACGCAAATTGACCACACTAGCGGTACCAGTCGTGGCAATATGAATCATGGAAATCTGAGCGTATCTAGAAAGATCAGTTGAAGCGGTTTGTGTGAAAAGGGCCATTACTTGTTATTTCCCTGATTGTTTTGACTGGCCTGCTGTTGGGCCTGCATTTGCTGCTGTTGCATTTGAGCCTGTGCATCAAGCTGAGCCTGTGCTTCTGTTTGTGCGCCCTCTGCACCAGCCTGAACAGCCTGGTGGGTTGCGTCGATTACGCCCTGGTTAGGCTGGCCTGTATTCGGGTCAATCATTCCAGGAGGGCCACTTGCGCCTGCAAGGTTCTGAGCATTCTGCAAAGCCATTGCCTGATGCGCCTGAACGTGCTGTTCAATCCTCTGGAAGCCCATTGTATCGCCGGTAAGCTCACACTGAATCTGAGCCTTGCGATGCAGAGGAATATGAATTTCCACCGGGTCGTAATAGGTCGGGGGAATATCGTAGCCCTGTAGCATCATGTGGTTTTCAAGCAGAGCCTTGTCGTAGTGATCGTTAGAAGGCTCATCCGGCAGAGGCATAGGCATACCATTCTGAATCGAATCGAAGTACCACCTAACCGAAAGGGGCTGTTGACTATTAAGGCTATACTGAGCAATATCCTGAATCTTCTGAAGCTCCGCCGCCTGAGTACGAGGCTTTGGAGTACCCCTGAGAACCTTGACAATAAACTCGGAGGGAATCTGCGTGGAGTTGAATACGAAACTTTCGATCTTCCCCTCGTCACCGGCGAGAATGATGTTCTTCTCTCTTCCCCAGTAAGTGCGAATATCATATACCGAGTTCTCGATGAGTCGGGCAATGCCCTGCTTACGTTCAAACATGATGGGCTGACGCTTAATTGCATCATTTTCTTTGATGAGCGCAAGCTGAGAGTATGTAGTAACGTTCGCAGGGTTCTCTCCGAGTGAAGTTGCCTTAACGCCAGAGGCGTGTTCGGCATCCATTCGGATAATCTCTAGCTCCTGGGCCATCCAAGGGCCAGGGCCAATACCCTGAACAGGCTGCGGAGCCTTTTCGCCCGGATCAATTTGAATCTCTTCAAACGGCAGGAACGAACGCTTAACAGCATTAGAACCCTTCTGAATGAAGACATAGGGCATCGAGCGATCAATCAACTCGTTGATCTGTGTTCGCCTCTTGTCCATTGCAAACTGAGCATCCTGTAGAGACGAAACAAGAGAGCGCGACCAAAAGCGCCCTGTTACTCTCCACCAATGGAAGTAAACGATACCCGAACGATACTCTCCGTTCGGCCCTTGGTAGGGAAGCTTCTCATCGTAGTGGACGAGATTCATCTTGTTGCCAGCGAACACAAATACTCTACCCTTGTTATACTGCGGAGTCGGGCGCTCGTAATAGGTGAACAACCAAACGTGATCCTTCAGTCGCGTCTGATTAGTGTCACCAACGGCAGCCGCAAACCCGGAGGTAGAATCCTCCTGCGCGATACCAAGGGTAGACTTGATATCCCCGTCTGCGCGAAGTTCCTCAGCGGCATGGGGATACATTGCCCTTACTTTATTGAGAGGCACGGCAGTAACCGTACAGTCGAAGGGGAAGTTTCTTTCGTGGACGATACCAGGCGGGGGAAGAAGCTGGAAGGGGCTTAGAGGTTCCCAACAAATTTTCCCTGTAGGAATCGGCCTCATCTGCACGTTCTCGATCATGCCGTTCTGATAACCTGACATAAGATCGCCAAGCTGGTTAGAAGGAACCGGCTGACCATTAACGTGAGGGTAATTGCCGCGAGACGGTCCCTGCGTAGGATCGAAGCGACAACGAATAGCAGCAGTACCAAGATCAACGCAGATACGATCTGTCTCTGCAAGAACGTCGTCACCCATCCACTCGTTATCCCAACCAAAGCCTACCGCTCTGTTTACCTGCCTCTGGTATTCCTCAGAAGTAATATCCTGATTAATCATACCAAGTTCAGGACGATCATCGTCAGAGCCTAGCTCACCAAGTACCGTGGTGCGATACTCGTTGATTAGATCGGCAGAGTAAAGTTCCTTGCCTCGGTAGCGAGGATCTACATCCTGAATCCTGCGAAGCACTCTCGCTGTACGGTCATATACCAACCAATGCTTGCCAGAGGCAAACGCCACATTCATTTCCCATCCTGGTTCAAACTGCTTACGATGAGAACGAGCTTGGTTGATATTGTCTTTAATTGACTTGGAGAGAATCTCCGGGCTGATGGTGCCGCCAGCGATTACGAGGGCCAAGATTATTCCTCAGGAATAGTATCTAGTGATGTGAGATAGCGAGAAGGATCATATTCTTCTTCGTTGTTCGGAAGAGTATATTCCTCAGAGGGTGGAGGAGTCCAGGTTCTATTAGCAAGATGCATGATGCGATCAATCAGAGCATCCTCCCTACGATCAGACTGTCTGTTTAGCTTCACGATAATGCCCGTGAAGGATAGTACAGTTACTAGATTAAGGATTGCGAGGGATAGAACCGCGATTAGCACCACTGTCCTCCAAGTAGTCTGGCTTCCAATCGTCCAACTTGTGATAATAGCGTTCACGTTCAGCCTTTAGATAAGGAGAGATACCCTCTTCCTCTACAGCATTCTTGGCTGCTTGCTTTGCGACAACCCAAGCCTTCATGTTGTCGTAAACAAACTTAGGCTGCCCCATTAGTAACCAAGCCTTCGGAGTTTAGCTTGAATATTGACTGGCTTGACAAGCGGCTTGGGCTTGTTCGCTGGCCTAAGCTTGGGAGTCGAGGGAACTGCTGCATGATAAGTGAGAGCACTATTAACAGCAGAACGAAGCGGAGCAGCACCATGAGCGCCGCGAGAGGTAGCATTAGAGAATGCTTTGCGCAGGGCCATTTGATGGGCCTCATGCGGGGGGCGAGCAGCAAGAGCACGATGCACCAGGGTCTTAGGCGGTCGAGGATTCATACCGCGAGCAGAGACAGGATTTCTAATACCGGAAACCGCTGCTCTTTTCTTTGACCCTCCGAGGGGATCAAGACCCATCCTACGCCTAAGCGCATTGACACCATTTAGTTCTGCCTGAGTTCTTTCACCAGGCAAAGTAGTTCCAGTCTGACGACGGTAGTACGGCCCCTTCCGCCCAGACACACTATCAGGATATTTCATATTAAACTCTTTTGTTAGAAATTTATCGCTACGACGCTTGCTACCCGGAGGGGGATCAGGGCCGATACGACGGCTTCGTGAGCCTGAGTGATATGGAAGTGGTCTACCTTTTGCCACGCAGATTCCTTACTAGCAAGTCATTTCTACTACGTCTTTTCTTCTTTTTCTTAACGTGACGTGGTAGCTTGCCTTTGTTGTCGAAGTGATGCCTTTTAACCCAATCGTGTCCGAACTTGGCGTTAAGGTAGGCTCTCTGGGCTTGTGATTTAGCTGGCATTACTGTACGAAGATGACAGAGACACGCGAAGCTGTTCCGCCGTTAGCGCGAAACTTAATTAGCGCGTTTCTGCCCTCAGGATCAAATGGAAATGGATAGAATGCTGGCATGGCTCCAAATGGAATTACGATACCAGGAGCGTCACTTGCGCCTGGTGTATCTCCATTAAATGTGATTCTAGCATCTCCTGTCTCTACAGAAATCCATGCACCAATACTCTTCTTCTGAGGAACAATGAATTTGGTGTCTGAGTTATTGGCAGAAGTAGCAGAAGCGGGAGACTCTGTTACAATATACTGCTCGGAGCCTACTCTTGGCATTGTGTCCTATGAATGAATTAGCAGGAAGTAATTAGGATCAGCGAGAGGCGGCGTAACGTGAACCGGCGGCACAAACGGAGTAATAACTGTCGGTGCTGCAAGACCTCGCATATGCCCCCTGTAAGCCCTGGACGCTCTTGTGGTAGAAGTCTGCCAAATGCTCTGTAGCGGCCTAAATGGAGCGACAGGCGGAGTAAGAGTTGCAGGTCGCCTAAGAACATAGTTGACCTTCTTATCAAGCCTATGAGAACGAGCTTTGACAACTCGGATCGTTGGGGCAATCTGACTGATCGGAGGCGTAAAGTCGTCAACGATCTGAGGCGGGTTAATCGTGCTCTGGAACGGGTGCCTCTGTACCGCTCGCTCTGTACCGGTGGCGAAGCTGACAGAGAGCTTCGGAGCAATGAATGCAGTAGGAGCAGGCGGCGTGAGAGTCGCCGGTTCATTGAGAACGTAGCGAACCTGCCGAATTGGGCGCAACCTGCTGAACGCAAGAATAGCGTCAATCCGCCTAGCAACGAAAGCGGGGGCCGCAGGTGGAGTAAGGGTTGCAGGCTCGTTAAGGAAGTATTTAACCGGACGCGCCTGGGGCGGTCGATCAACCTTAACGGTTCTGCCGTAGTAGAAGAGTGCCCCCGGAGTAGTAGAAACTCCGGGGTCAACGATTGTAGGAGCCGACAGGTTGGTATAAACCGGGCCTGCCTGTCGGGGTCTAATGACCTTGACGGTTCTACCGTAACTGAATGTTGTGGGGGCAGTTGCAGGTGGCCCCGGATCAACAATAGCAGGAGAATTAAGAAATGGATAAACAGGCCTGCGAGGAAGATCAGTGGCAGTTAGATTAACACTGAGCTTCCTAGAAACAAACGTTGGCGCAGCAGGCGTAAGGGTTGCTGGTTCGTTTAGAATATAACGAACCTTGGCATTAGGCCTTAGTCTGCTAGACGCAAGAGAAACCTCAAGCGGCTTAGCAACGAAAGTAGGAGCCTGAGCGGTGCTGAGAACCGGCTCGCCAAGCTTATAGTAAGCTGTACGTCTAAGAAGGCGAGCCATTGGGCCTTTCTTACTTTAGTGTTTTATTCTTCCCAAGCAACGCCACAGTAGACGTTAACCGCCGTACCTGCCGTGTTACGCAGACGCATAAAAGTAGAAACCGGAATCTCAGGCTCTCGCCCGAGAGGGTACTGCATATAAATTCCTGAAGTCGGTGGAACGAAGTGAGCAGAACCACCAACGATGCTTGCAGGTGTACCCTCTGCCGAGGCGGTGTAACCGCTGGCCGTTGTGCCGAGAGTTAGCTGCGAGGCAGGACCATTGCGCTCGTACTTGAGAATATCACCAGCGACATACGCGGTAACTGTTGCGGCACCGGAGCCGTGGAAGAAAGTCTCAACCTTTACGGGTGTTGCGGCAGCCGATGCATCGCCCTCCCACCACCACTCAACTACTCTGGCCTCGCGGTTAGCGGAGGTAGAAAGCTGAATCATGGTCTTAATGGCAGTACCAGAAGTAACTGCCACCGGAGCAGCAGCACCACCAGCGGCACCGTTAACTACCTGATATACTTTAGCCATTTATATTCCTTGAATTTGAGTCGTGATAGGTGAGCTTGAAAATTGTAGGCTCATCTTGTTTTGTCTTTGCTGGACAGACAGACTCCTGATGCTCTCTCATGGCATCTGCCATTAGCTTGCGAGGACCGAAGGCGAGCTTACCGCACTTATTGCAGGTCATAGCAATAGGAGCTTCAGGATCGAATCTTTCCATTATGTGAATGAGGTTTCAGCAGCCGGTCTGCCAGTTGCCCTGGCGAAGCTGTCGTGATAGATGATATTGTTATTTACGGTATCAATGCCGTTGTAGGCACCAAACTTATCGTTAGTATCCGGAAAATTGGCCCGGATAGAAGATCGCTCCCATCCAGTCGAAATGGCATGGGTATCATCATAGGGGAGTGTGCAAAAACCTACGTCGGAAGGACCATAGCTAAACTTCTGTGTCCAGCTACCACCCTTGGGCCTAATCCATGCTTCAAAGATTCCGTCAAAATCTACTGAGTTATAAACGTGAAGCAGAACTTCGTACCACTGATCCCTTACCAGTGTATCTCTTTCTACGAGATACCAGGGGCCGGGGATAGAAGTAAAGACTCCGCGAGCGGCGAAACCAGCACCGCGCGGTAGGCCACTAAAGTCAGTAGGATTAGAAAATGAGATGATCTGTCCACTTTGAATCCAGGCAATAACAGAAGGGTTTCCAGTAGTACCGCCAGAGTAAACATTAGTGATAGCGATATTAAGGGAGGGGGCAATACCCGTATAGTTCAACTGCAAGATATTGCAACCACCATCCTGCTGTGGCGTGAACCCGGTGGGGACCATAAACGCTGATGCGTACCAAGAGTGTGTTCCTGTATCCGGTTTACGAATATGAAGACACTCACACTGGACGCGGAAAGAGCTAGAAAGCGGAGGACTCGCACCAGGATCAGTTGGCAGAAAGAACTTGCCCCTTTTGGTTCCCTGGTCGGGAGTGGTTGTTTCGATTGTGATAAGACCTCTGCGGATACCCCCGTTATAACAAGGGTCTGATCCACAAAGTGTCAGATAATCCTGGTGCCCCCACCCACCAGAATCAATCGAGCCGTCTTCAAAGTTCTTTTGGTAAAGAATTGTTCCAGGAGGATCAGGAATAACACCAGTACGAAGAGTGTTTCTACCTAGCCTATACATTAAGGCCACATCGCAATCGGACGAACAGGAGAGCCTCCCGCAGAGCCTTCTTTAAAAGCCGCAATAGCAGCATCACAGTTACGAGCAGAACCATAAGCCCAAGTTGGGTTGAACGCTGTCTGAATAGTGCTCACGATCTGATGAGCGGAAGCATAAACTTCCAGTGTAGCATCATCATTCTTAGGACCAATGGTAAATCCAGATGGAGCGGTAGCAACGCTTGTTGCTCCATCCTGAGTAACACCAGTAATAAGAATCTCACTGGCCTGGGTTGTGGTAATTGCCCCGGTAGGCGGAGCAGCCGTAGATGCTGTCTCTGTATTGTTACTTACATCATAGGGACTAGAAGAACAACCAGAGATTTCATAAACCACAATAGCCATATCTGACGTGGCAGAAACGTGACCGGTAATCGTGGCGGGGGTGCCGGTGGGCTGTGCCCAAGCAATCATACACAGAGAGTGACAGGTTGCAGACCACGTTGGGTTATTCAGTACGTTGTAGGTCGTGCCGATATCATCCGTAGGGGCGCTGAGCGTGATAGAAGAAGCAGCACCAGCGTAGGTCAATACAACTACAAGGTTTCCTGCGGTAATTCCACCAGTAGCCTGAGCGATAGAAGTTACACCACCGGCAGAAGATCGAGAGCTAACTGTATCTACTACAGAGATAGCCATTACCAGGTGCTCGCTTGCCCGGAGGAAATCTGGACAACGCGAATAGATACACCTGCCGCATCCGGCTGGTTCTGAAGATTCGCAGTGGGGAAAGTCAGAAGCTTATTCTGTGGTACATTAAATAGAGTAAGCTTAATAGGAGCAGGAGCCATTAGGTAAGAGCGTTAACCTGAAAGTCGAGAACGGCGATTGTTTCTGTGGTTGAACCAGAGCGAGCAACATCAAGGTGAATCGTAGAAGCAAGCGTGGTATCTACGTTCACCGAAGCAGCACCGGTGGCCGGGATGAATACCGGAGCAACGGTGCTAGCGTGGAGAGCAGCCACAGGATCGGTGAGAACCCACCCCTTGGCGAATAGAGCAGCGGCAGTACCAATTGCCGCCCTAGCCTCAACCGTGAAGTCAACAAAGAATGACGCATTTGTCTTTGAGGCACCAGCAGCCGAAGCTGCGGAGGTTGCAAGGGCAGTACCACCGGCATCTGTAGGAGTACCAGTCTGATAACGAATTGCGTAAGTGAAGTTACCAGGCGTAGCACCGGTAGTTGCTTTGGCGAAGATGCGGAAGTGTACCTTCTTACCCAAATCCCAATAGCCAGCAGGGAACTGCATTGAGCTTCCGATAAGAACCGTGCTGATCGGAAGAATACTCTGTCCTGTGGTAATCGTTACAGCAGCATAGTCCGCTGTTTGTTTATAGGGATTGCGTGTTTCGTGATAGTTCTGAGTCTCGCCAGCCATTAGATACTGCTCGCCATCTGTCCAATCTGAGAGCCAAGATGCTCAAACTGGCTTACAATATTACGGAGTCCGGAAAGCTGCCCTTCCTTGGATTCAATAACAGCCTCCTGAGCAGTGAGAGTCTTGCGCTGTTCCTCAACCTGTTTAATTAGGTCATTAATCATAGTATCCCGGTAGGATACTTCTTTCTCAAGCGCCTCAAGATTTTCTGCAGCGTGTTCCAAACGTTCCATTTCCTTACCCTTCGCAAAGCCGTAGATAGTGCTGATCTGCTTAGCGCAGGTACGGCAAACGTAAATCCTCCCGACGTTCCCGGGAGACGGGTATTCTACAGCAGTATCAAGCATCGGGCCTTTTTGCGATGGGCAAAGACCACACTTGGTAGGCCAAAGAGTCGGGGCATCTACTAGCTTTGCGTTAGAGTCCATACTTACTTATCATCCTCTTCGTCATCTTCGGAGCCGTCATAGGCATCCAGAACACCAGCAGGAAGATTGAGAGCAGCGCGGAGAATGCGCTTAATCTCTTCAATATCTCCGCGAGTCGAACGACTCTTGGAGTGCTTCTCAATGCGCTTCTCGCGCTTCTCGGCCTCAGGATCTTTGACGCCAACAACGTTGCCGTCCTTATCCTTGACCTCTTTCATACCCTCTTGTACCGGGAAAATAGGAGCGCCAGGTTCCTGAATAGCAGAGCTATCAGGGGCAGCCTGAACGTTCTCCTGATCCTTAACCGGATCGTTCGGTGGAAGTTGCTCATCCGGGGAAGTCTTCTCCCTCGGGTTCACATCCTTCGCACTCTTGTCTTCAAATTTCTTATCTGCCATAATTTAAGCGATTTCCCATCTAATAGATCGTGGTGTGGTTGACGAGCCTGAACGCTTTCTAAGCTGATCTTCGATGAAAGCGGCTCTGGGGTCTAGGTCAATACTTTCGACGTAATCTGAGGCATCTGGGCGGCTCATAGCACCATATCTGGCGGCTGCTACGGCGTGTCCATAACGCCCTTCCCAATCCGGGTCTACTTTTTCTCCACCGTCTCTCTTATCAATTGGCTGAACTGTGGCCGACTCAAGTTGTTCAATGAGTTCAGGGACTCTATCGACAACGATGAAGAGCCTGGGGCTTCCAGGCTTACCCCGGAAGGGGTGCCAGTCGGGGAATCTTCGGGTTGGGTCTGGTTTGAGGAGTTCTCGTAGCCTTGTATAACCGGCTTTAGGGTTGTCATTTCCCCGCATAACAGGCACCCCAAGATCAGAAAATTCGGTTTCAATAGTCGCAGGCTCACCGAATTTGTTGACGGTCGATGTCCGCATCGCAAGTGAATTGGGATCGCCCCAACAGTTACGCGATCCCCATTCGCGTCTCTTGCGAAGAATTTCAGGTGCAGTTTCGGATGGGAGGGATGGTTTGTAGAATCTGTCATATACGATCAGGTTCCCTTCAAAGTCCACTGCCCATGCAAGCCACGCAGTAGGGTTAGAGATTCCGTAGTCCATGCTCTCAAAGCGTTCCCACTGGTCTTCCAGAGGCACGATAGGAACGCCATGTAGCTTACGGTTAAATTCTGGGAAGGCTGCACCTTCAAATGCACTCCAATCACCCTCTAGAAGCTGCTTCTGAAGTTCTTCAGGCAGCTTCGAAAGAGATTCTCGATATGCGGTGGTGTCCAGATAAGACTCAGCATCATTGAGCGTAGCTGGAATGAACACAACACCTGGCTCACGCTTGGTGATGAATCTGTTCTTGACCCACTGGTGTCCAATTCCCCCAGGGTTGGAAGCTCCTCGCATTCGTAGTGGAACTTTTCCCAGTTCTTCAGTCCGCCTAAGCCGTGAAAATAGATAAGTGTACTGATATTCATTGAACTGAGTTAGCTCGTCAAATCCGACAAATTGGAACTCTGCCGACTGGTAGCGATATACGTCTGAGTCTCTCTCAAGATATCCGAAGGTGATACTAGCACCGCTCGGGAACGTCCACGTTTTCTTTTCATTGGACCATTTAGCGTCTGTGGAGTCAAGCCACGCATGACTTCGATCCATAAGAGCGCCCGGGAGGGCGAGGTCAGCGTAAGTTCGCCGGAAAAGTATAGCTGCATAGCCTGGAACATGGACATACATAAGTGCCCCGGCCAGAAGTGCGTCACTTTTACCGCCTCCGGCCGCACCTCCGTAAAATGCCTCGCCCTGGTCGAGCGAGAGGAAGGCTGCTTGTTTCGCATTAAGAGTCCCCCTGTGAGGGCAATACGTCAGCCCTGGGTAGCTCTTTTCCAGAATTTTCAGGAAGTTCTGTTGCTTCTCCATCAATTACCCCGAAGGCTCCTGCCTCTTCGAGCACCTTTCTGACCTCGATTGCATCCAATTCGTGATATTCAACCTTAGCATGAATATGAACACCAGGAGAGGATTCTCGGTAGGCGGGGTCCATATTCTTCATGCGAAACATAATTAGATTCGTCTCAGCACCGGGCAAATCGCCCTCTTGTTCAAGCTTTTTGGCGATTCTTTTGTCCAATTTGGCCTCTAGAGCGCCAATTCCAGTGATTCTGGCTTCTTCTAGAGCCTCGGCATACTCTGGGTCTTTCTCGGCCCACCTAGCGGCTGCTCGGGCATCATAACCAAGTTCGGCTAGAGCCGCACGAACGCCCATTCCGGTACGAATGAGGTCAAGAGTGCTTTGTTTGTCTTCTTCTGGGGCAGGAAGATACCTCATTAACTTATACCTATGCTAACCTTTCTTGACAACCTATTTGCCTTTTACATCAATATTCTGAGCGGGGATGGCCTCCGGCTTTTGCCTGGCCTGACAACATCCTGACCGGGGGGGGTATGTTGTCACAGATGAAAACAGAGCTTGTTGTCTAGGCTGACAACACCGACGCATTGCCCAGGGTGACAACACAGAGCGTATACAAAACAGAATACACGGCGCTGTTGCCTCTCCTGGCTGCGCGTGTTTTAGCAGAGGGATAAAGGTGGGCGCCATCGCCCGGACATAACCACCCGGACATACGCCCTCCCCCTATCCCTGTTGCCTATACTGGCATTAGTTGAGGGATCAAGTAACAGTGACATTGACTCGACGCGGGTGTCTGCCTGTTGTGATAGTCTGTATGGGTACGTGAAAGGCGTCCTATCCCGCAGTACCGGGTGGCGAGTGGTCACTAGCACCGGAGGCGATGGGGTCGTGGATCGAGGCGAGTATGTCGTCCCGTCCTGCTAGGCGTTTGCAGGGACGACAACAACACCGGCCGCCTAGCCGGATGCTCGCCCGGAGAACCCCCCACTAGGTTAGGGCGCTGTTTACAGTACCGATAACGCTCTATCCCTCAATAAAGGGCCGTTCCCATTTCCACGAAAGGAATAGCCAAATGACTGACGCAATCTCACTCGTAAGGGCCGCACAGGACTACTTCACGAAAGACCCTCACGGACGGAAGATCGAAATTTCGGAGTTCAAGGCTTTGACTCCGAAGGACAAGGACGAGCTTCGAACGATGCTGATTGGCGAGGGTTACAACGTCTTGCCACTCCCCACTAAGTAGCTAAACCCTCCACTGTAATCGGGAACGGTCTTTTATTGAGGGATAGGGCAAACTGCAAACCAGCCCTATCCTTCAATTGAGAGCCGCTAATCCAACTGGAAAGGCGGCTGCAAAATGCATAAACCTTTTAAGGGCACATTCTTCTATGAATTGCAGGTTGGCCCGCTTGTGTTTCAGCTAAAGCGGCGGGACAATTCATACCCGCATAAGCGGCTCACTGTTTGGCGTGACCCGCTTTGGAGGTCATGAAAAATGCAATTCAACAGTTACCGTAGCTATTTGCGTCATTGGGCTAGGAAGCTAGACGTAACGCTACAGATAACTACCCAGTGTGACCCGATAGGGATTCGTGCTTTTGATAGTGCCCCGGGCGGCTGGTGTTACTGGTCAGCTATTCCCCGCAAAGCCGATAAGCTCATTGTTTATAACTGGGACGATTCTCCGCTCGCTTTGTACGTCGGTTTGCATGAACTAGGCCACGCTGCTAAAGCTAATCCTATTGATATTCCTGAAACAATCGAGAGGGAAGCCGAGGCTTGGCTTTGGGCATGGGCTAACTGTCCTGATTCATGGAAAGAAGAGGAACAGTTTTGGGCATTGGCTATCGAATGCCTCTCGTCCTATACAAACTCTGAATCGCTTGCAATCCAGCTACTCGGTTTGTAAGCGAGTAAACAAGCGGCTTTCAATTGAGGGATAGGGCAACCCTAACCGAAAGGATTCAAAAATGGCTAAGCGTACCATCACCGCGTTTGTCGATGATATCACCGGTAAGAACCTTGCAGAGAAGGACGTTTGTAGGGTTTCTCTTTCCTTCGGGAATGAGGACAAGGTGCATCGCTTCGAGACTCACCGCGACAACGTGAAAGACTTCATGAAGCAGGCGGGCGAGAATGTCCGCGTTACCGAGAAGCCTGGTCGAAAGGCTGGCCAGCCGGAAACCGCGTAACCCTCTCGTAAACCCGCAAAGCTGAATGGAGGATTAAAGCATGGAAGCAAAGCAACTAAACGAAAGGCCTCTCGGAAAGGAAAGCGGCTTCACTGTTTCCGTTTGGCTTTGCAAGGACGATAACCCGCTGCACGCCGACGAATTCGAGACTCGGATTGCAGAGGCGGATTCCGACCGTGTTGTCTGGGCGGAAACGTTCCAGTCATATGCGGAAGCAAACGAGGCCTACGATCACCCGATCATGCTCGTCCCTACGGTCGAGCCGATCCCCTGGCACTAGCTAGCTAGACCGCTCTACCCCTCCTAGCCTCAGTGGGGGGTTCTCTTCAGCCCTCGTTGTTGCCAGTATGGACAACGGGGGCTGTTGTCTTTTCTGGCAATGTCCTTATGGATCACAGCGTGAAAAGATTTTAATACTTGCGTAAATGTTCAGGTGTAGGTAACATGGTTGGTTGGTGGACGAAGTATGCCCTCCATCGGCTAATTATCGCCGTAAATGCGCTTAGCAGGTGTTACGCTAGAGAAACCCTCTAGTATACGCCGTATGAATGGGAGAATGGCCCATCGTTCCTCTTGATAAAGCCCACTACGGTATCAATGAAAGCTGGATGGTAGTAATGGGCGGTTAGCATAAATGGACTAATGCCCTGGGTTGTGATCCCAGACGATGTTGGTTCGAGTCCAACACCGCCCTTTAACTAACCGAGTACCAGCGAGTAAGACGGGAGGAAGCAATCCAGGGATTGCTAGTTCGGGGATCAAGAGGGTATCTGCCTCGGGCTATCCTGAGTCGGAAAAGGAGAAGCATGAGACTATGGCTATTTAGGTGCAGAGCTTGCGGGAAGAAGGTTTACCCTTTCACCAAGAGCTTTTCTCTAAACCTGGCAAAATGCTGCTCTTATAACTGCTACGGAGATACTTTGTTTCCGTCTTCAGGGAGAAAAGCATGAGTAGAACAAGCAGACGAGCAGGAACAAAGTCTGAGTGGCGTAGACGCCGCACAATTGACGGTAAGCCTCAGCCATATGGGGCTAAGGCCGTTAAAAATCACAAGGAGAAGTCATGACTGAGGCGAAGTGGGGAGTCGGTGAGATTGTTTACTCCGCCTATCGACCCCAACGTCCCGGAAAAGTAGTCGAGGTTCTTTATAGAACTCGCGGAACCGCTCACACTCACGCCCACTATCTAGTCAATTGGGGCAAGAGTGAGGTTACAGAACATTGGGAACTTGATCTTAGTAGTCTCAATGATCTGATTGCCGATCACGAAAAGAAGCTCAACGGCCACAAGAAACGACTAGAGAAAGCCCAAAAGGAGCTTTGATGGGTAGGTCAAACACCGGTGGTTTGCCAGACTTCGACAAGCTGAAGGATTCAGGGTTTGGCAAAAGCCAAGGCGAGAAGGGCTTCGAGTTCTATGATGATCCTTCTAATCGAGAACCCGCTCCTGGTTCGCCGGTATCGAGAAAGGTGGTTTGCAAATGCGGCAAAGTAGAAGTCGCAGGTGAGCCGCCAGTTTGTGATCCGGTTGATTCAGGGCTTGGTGGTCAGGCTTTGCATCCTGACTACAAGAAGCTTCTAGAAGAGATTAGACTTCTGAATGAAGAAGTGGAAGTCGTGATGCTAAACTTTGAATCTCTTCAAGAAGAGAACGAGAGGCTTAAGAAAGAAACAAGGGCGTTGCTAGATAACGCTCGCATTGAGGGTGGCGCAATGTGGCTTGCAATGTCAGACGTTTGCAGGCTTAGGAAACTTCTGTAAGACCTAGATAAGACTTGGGATAGCCTCAGGCAGATACCTTCTGCAAACCGGAGTCGGGGATCAAGAGGGAGAAATCCTAATGAGAGAGTGCCTACATAAGCGGGCTGCCGGGAATTAAACGAAAGGAACGAGCATGGGAAGACTAATTCTCGGCTTTTTGTTTGTTGTCGCCCTCGGTACGCTTGGTGGCGTGGCGGCTTATCAAATCGTTGATCTGTTTGCGGGTAACGTTGCCGCAACAGTCTGCGATGTTGTTGTCGCATTCAGCATCGGGTTCTTCGGAATGCGTATGTGGCTGGAATTGACTGAAGGCGCAGGTCTTTAGTCATGGAGAAGCTGACTTACGAACAGGTCACTTCGGTAATGGACGAGCTTAATGACGTTGCCGAAAGTGGCGTCGGAGTAACCTGGATTCTCGATCAGATGGAGCCTGGTGTTATCAAGGTTGCCCTAGAGCTTGCAACTTCTAAGGGAATGATCGAGAACGCAGATAACCCCATTGAGAATATCGCTGTTGCGTTTCTAATGGGGGTGCTTGCAGGGAAGAAGCTGAATCATGTGGAATAGCTACTGGTTCGGTGCCTTCCTCTCGGTGGCCGTTTTCGATATCTACTATGCCATTCACCTGGATAGCTGGTGGAGTTTGGCATATGGTGCTGCTGCTGTTGTCATGCTATCTAGCGCCCTCGAATCCCTCATTGATTACTTGTCGTATCGCTTTGACAAGTGGGCGATGAAGGTTTCTGTTACGAGTCAAGAACGATGAACGTCTATCGTTGGGTAGGAAGCTTAGCCCTACGAGGTATCGAAGACTGCAAAGACATTGAGAGTATGGCTCAGTTCATTGCAACTCGGTCTTATTGGACCGGCGTTGTGATGGGTGTTATTCTCGGTGTTATCTGGACTTCAATCATCTGGCTGTGTTGGCAATGATCCATACTGACGGTAAGAGGACGATTGCAAACGCAGAAGTCTCTGCCGCTGAGGGGATCATTCAGAGGCTAGAAGAAGAGTCTAATATGGCCTGGAATGAAATGGTTATCTACCTAGAGACTGACCTTAACCTTCATCCAGACTATACCGAAGAGGTCAAACATCTCGTCAAGCGATACGCAGAAGCAGAGTCAAAGGCTCTATGCGCTAGGCGTTTGCAGAGAGCAGCAAAGAAAGGAGCAGAGTGAAGTCGTCGTATTTCAAACTGCACGAAGAGCTACAGAAGACGTCTGTGATTTCCAAGGAATTCAAAGACAAAATTCTGGGCTATGCGTCAATGATCGCGCAAGAGGCATACGACAAAGGCAAACAGGAAGGACGAAATGAACCCGCTTGAACAGGCACAAGCAGTAATCGACTTCTGTTCATCTACGGGAATCGCGGTAGATGACGTGATCCGGGCTGGCTCAATGATTGAGTCAATTCGCACCGGACAGACTCCGAAGCAGGTTCTGCAAGAGAATGCAAACGTTGCTCCGGATGGAACGTTTGAGGTATTCCGAGACAATGGAACACTCAAGCGTTTCGATCTTCTTCCTGACGCTGTTTCTACGGCAGATACGAGTAGGCCATGAGACTTCTACCAGAGAAGAAGAAGATTCAATTCAAGATCAGGGAAGATGGACCTTATGGCGGCTGGATTGATTCAAGGACTAGCAGCAGTAGGTCTAAGTGGTTCCTTAACGGCGTTAAGCGAAGGCTAGAGGATATCAACTCCCCTCAATATACACCGTATGCTGAGTGGAGAATTGTTCCAGAGTCTACTCCAGGCAAGACAATGGATCAACTAGGCCTTTAAAAACTCTTTCGGTGGCCCGCTTATGCGGGCACTCTCTCAAAGACCTAACCCTTCTGACTAAGGGCGCGTCTCTTCTTCAAGAAAGAGGGAAGAATGGACGAAGTTCTCAAAAGAGAAGTGGAAAACCAACTTTGGCTACAACGTAAAACACTTCGGCCAGAGCATCCTATCCGTGATCTGATCATTCTCAATGAGGCAATCAGGCGCGGCAAGAAGATCGAAAAGCTAACCCTAAGCCTCTAGTCAGAAAGGAGAATCCTTTTGTTTGGATTCAAAAAAGAATCAAAGGAGACAGAGAAGCAAGACCTTTCTGTTGACGAGCTAGTCAAGCAGAAGATGAAGGAAGAGATGATCGCTGAGATGAAGAAAGCTCTTCCTCCTGAAAAGCACGCTCAGGCTGAGCGGCTGATCGAGCATCAGCTTTCGATTGAGCGGGAGGATTCAATCCCGATTGCTTTTGGTCTGATTAGTGGGGAGCTTGTTGTAGACCCCGATCATACCATTAAGCAAGTCCTGTTGGCTATGAATTCACTAATCGTAGCCGCAGGGCCAGAAGCAGCCTACGCTCTTCTGATGGCTATTTGTGGCGGGATTGCTCTTTCAGCTAATCGTCTTGCCAGGTCTAAGAAGGATGAAATGGAACCTGAGCATTACGAGAAGTTCAATACCATGACTCCTTCTGAAGTTGCCAGGGAAATGGCCGAACAGCTTGACCGGTCTAATCCGGAGTGGGAGAAGCTGAAGGAATCCTTCTTCCAGATGAGCGAAGTGAGTGAGCTAGAGAATCTCTTCAATCTTCCGGAGGCTGATCGTGGAGAGTGATCGGTACTATCGTTCCGGTCATATCCCGGGTGTTCGAGTAGACGTTCCTCCTGAATTAAGGGAAGGAGGTATGCCTTACTTCGACTACCTTGTGCATTGCACTTGTGATAGTTGCAAGCAAGTTGCTCCTATCACTATTCTTGCATGGAACGATGCTGGATACCTGTGCAAGAATTGTTGGACTGGTGCTACCGAGATCAACTGGTTCGATCTAGCTCAGGAAGATATCAACAAAAGAAAGGAAACTCCTATGTCTCCTGCTTCAACCATTCCTCAGTGTTGGAAAGACGCTGAGGCTGCTCTTACTCACGCTCGTTTGACGTTGCTTTATGGGCCTCCTGGTACTGGTAAGACCCATGCCGCAATGACTTACGGTGATCCTGATAGTCCGTTTGCTCTTACTCTTCATGAGGAAACCTCTGCGGACGAGCTTCGCGGCTTTTACGTTCCCGTTGACGGGCGTTTTGAATGGCAGGATGGGCCTGCTATGCTCGCGTGGCGCGAGGGAAAGCGTCTTGTCCTTAACGAGCTAGATCACGCTAGCGGTGATACTCTGTCGTTGGCGCTGGCTATTCTCGATGATATGGACATTGCTGCTTTGACTCTGCCTACGGGCGAGACTGTCCATCCTCATAAGGGCTTCCATTGTGTAGCCACAATTAACGGTGATCCCGATGAACTCCCGCCTGCTTTGCGGGATCGTTTCACCGTTGCTGTTGAGATTGATCGGCCGCATCCTGCGGCGATTAAGTCTCTGCCTGAGAACCTTCGGAATATCGCTAAGGGTACTTCCGAGGGTCACTACAGCATTATCCGTAAGGGTGATGGCACCGAAAGCACCGAGCGTTCTCATTCTGTTCGTTCTTGGAAGTGTTTCGCTGAGCTTACCAAGAGCGGTATGAACGAGAAGGTTGCTGCCCGAATCATCTTCGGGGATTCGGGTGCAGAGGTACTCAACGCGATCAAGATTGGGGCTTAACCATGAAGCCTAGGACCGTTCTCGAAAGGGCCAAGAAACTTTTTGGCCCTAAGGGTGAAAACTGGGTTACAGGTATTTGGGTAAGGGAGAACAATGACGGCCCTAATCCCAAACTCAACTACTGCCTTACCGGGGCAATTGGCGCTGCTGTAATGCCCCGCAAAGAGGGAGAGACTGTTTCTCGGTGGAACAGTCGTGTTGCGGATGAGATGAATCATCCAAGGGAGTCCAGGGTTGCTATCTGCGCTCTAGCAGAATCAATCGAAGGCGAAGACCCTGGGACTTATGACCCAGACGACGACGAAGATTTCTCTGTTGCTTGGGATACTGTCGTAGGTCACAACGATACGAGCGAAGAGTATAGAGAAATCGAAGAGCTTCTAGAAGAAGCACTTAAAAAGCTCTCCTAGATAAACAAAAGGGGCGCGCCCTTAATCAGAGGGGTTGGGTCGGAAAGGAAACTGGATGCCAAAGAAAAAGGGAGTACGACCTTTTCCTGAGGCTATCGATGGTTCTCCATGGGAAGTTGAAGACGGAAAGCCAAAGGTAACTAAGTCAAAGCACCAAATGGCTGTTCCGTTGATGAAGCATCCAAAGGCAGAGGCTTATCGTATTCGTGCGTTGGCCGAAACCAAGTGGATTAAACCCAGAGAGTCTACGGCCTCCAAGGAAAGTCTCGATGCTTGTCGCAACTCCTTCCTGAATTACAAGATCAATCAGGCTGGAATCGAGCATCCTGCTCCATTAATGCATCCTCTGGCTCTTCAGTATTACACTGAGGCGCTAGAGCTTGGAATCCTCACTCCTTTGGAGATTCTTCAGATCACGGCAAACTCGATCAACATGCCTCGTGAAGAAGAAATCATCTTCCCGCTCGTTCAAGGTGTTCTTGGGCTTATCGGAATGCATCCGACTGCACTAAAGACCATCTTTAATGAAAACTTCTTTGCCAACTACCGAGAAGGCTATGAAAAGAACTATGGCCCTGAGTCTGTCGCTGAATGGTTGGAACAACTAGCCCAGAACCTTGAAAGCGCAATGGGCATTTCAGCAGATGGTGAAGGCGAAGAAGAAGAATGGGAAGACGGAGAAGAAGAAGGGGAAGGGAAAGGGAAGAACAGAGGTAAGGGTGGAGATTGGCTGACCGAAGATTACGAGCAGACCGTTGAACAGTCTGCTAAAGAGTTCGAGTCAATTATGAACCACTACACCACTTACGGTGAAGAGGAAGACCTCCAAAACCCTGAATACTCAACTCCGGACGGAAAGAGTAACGGGCGTTGGGCTTGGATGAGCATTGAAAAGCCTGATCGTCCTATTCCTCTTCCCGCTAAGCTCGCATATCGTGGCCCGAGAGCCGATGATATGGGAGTGGCTTTTCGCTTTCCTCATCGGTATTGCACCGATATGAAAGTGTTTGCCCGGAGAAGGAAGAAGCTTGGTGGCGGAACGGTTCTAATCGACTGTTCCGGCTCAATGCGCTTGTATCCACAAGACGTATACGAGCTTCTTCATGTAATGCCTGCTGCAACAATCGCTATCTATGTCGGCACTCAGTCTGAGGAAGGTATTCTCAGGATCGTTGCCAACAAGGGTAGAAGGGTAAGGAAGCCAGACCTAGAGATTGGTCATTTGGGCGGTGCTAATCAGATTGACGGCCCTGCTTTGTATTGGCTAGGGCATCAACCTGGGCCTCGTTACTGGGTTTGTGATGGGGTGGTAACAGGGCCGCATGATGCTGTTTCAAAGGCTAACTTCAGAGAAGCAGCAGAACTAATCAAGCGGTATCGGATTGTTCGAGTAGATCATCCGAGTTCCATTTACCATTTGGCTCCGCCAGAGCTTCTCAAAAAGGCTAAGCTTCTCGGAACGGTAAAGTAAAACTGATTTCTCCCTCTAAATCCTCGGCTCCGGCTTTTTTTGTGGTATTTCTGTTGTCAGGGCTGGCAACAAGCTAGTGTGTGCTAACCTGGTGGGTGCCATCCCTCACCCTCAGGTTGAGGTAGAGGGTGGCCCGTTGTCCGGGCTGGCAACTTGTCCTGGTCACAGATTGAAAGGAAAAAATGACTGCAATTGTTCCAGACGGAAAAGTGCACTTTGAGGAAAAGCATGGAGTCACTACGCTAGAATCACTCAGTTCTGCTGAGCTAAAGATGCTAGTAATTGACGCCTTTGCCCTCATTGCATTCAAAGACGCTCTTCCAATCAGAACAGTCGTTCAGGATTGTATGGATGGTCTGATTCAAGTGGAAGAGGAAGATGAAGCGACTAAAGCATGGGGAGGTGAAACACTTGGCTTCCACTAACGGAGATATTCCGGCAACTCGCTCTCGGGGTTATTACAAGGTAAGACGCGTAGGCAACGATGCCTATGCAATCGGCCTTCCCCGCGAGGTAGGAGAAGAGCTTTACGGTAGGGTCTTCGCTATCGAGATTAACGACCAGGGGATTCTGTTTACCCCGATGGGCGAATCCGATGCGACCAATCTTGCCGATACGCTTAAGGAAACTTCCTGGGCATAGCCCAATCTGAGGAAGAGAAAGGAGGGTAACACTTCCTGGCTAATATGCCCCGTCTTTCGGGGCGGGGCATATTCTCTCCGAAAGGAAGTTATGTCAAAAAACAGATCAGAACAAGGAAGAATCAGAAGAAGGCTTGTGGAGCAGATAGAAGAAATGCTGGAACAAGAGCTTGACTATATCCCAATTACCTCTTTTCACACTTTCCGTGGTTTCAGATCGGTGAAGAAGGTTGTTGAGGGTCACAGCCTACCGGTAGAAGTAGTTCAGACTAGAAACGGTCTGTATGCAATACGAAAGGATAAGTAATGGAAGCTAAAGAGATTCTTGAGAACGTTCTTAAGAGCTTCAATGGTGGTAAGAATTGGGTTAAGGGCAATTATTACGCCAGACGTGGCCCTAATAAAGAAGAGTTCTGCCTAATGGGCGGTATCTACAAAGAGACTGTCCCCGACTACAATGGAGGCATCTTCTACGGACATGGCGGAAACAACCAAGGTAAAGAGCAAAGACAAGCAATCGTAGCTCTAGCTAATGAGATTCGGAGAAGCCAAAAGCAATCTCCTAATCTCGATCCGCTTAGAAAAGAAGATGTAGATATCGCGCATCACGAAATCGTTAGTTACAACGATGCAGCCAGATCAAACTGGAACGGAGTAGAGGGAAAGCTAAAGAGAGCGATTAAAAGGCTTTCCTGATTAGGACTCCCAAGAGCGCTTCGCTTTTTGCGGGGCGCTCTTTCTTTTTGTTCCGCAATGTGGACACTTCTTATATTCCACATACACGAATTGTCGGCAGCCTTTGCATTGATATTTTGTCACAGCGCGACTCACTTCTTCTTCTTGAGTCCATTCTCTTCCATCCACTTCCCAGGACTCATAAACTGTTTGTAGCCTTCACTCCCTTTCTCATAGTTGGGGGGAGGATCGTGGCCGACAACAGCTTTATAAGCCTCTCTCTGCCCTTCTGAGGGACTAAGAGAACTAAGAATAACTCCGCCTATATCTGGCGGGGTAGCGATCAGAGCAGGCTTTAGACGGATCGCAACAAGTTTAGGTTCCCGTGGCCCCATTACAGTTCAAACCAACTGTGCTCCATTAGTAGTCTCCCTTCAAACAATCGTCAATTGTCTCTGCTCCGTGTAGCTCTCCGTGCAAACACTTGCCATAGACCCTGGCTGAGTATTCGTCTCCCCACTTAACCTCTCGGTCTAGCGAGGATACCCAGGTTTCCTCCGCATAGTAGGATGGTTTACCCTGGAACCAGCCTACAGGCTTTTTACGCGACTCACGAATTGAAACTTGGCTATGGAGTGGGCAAGCCATTTGGCCGATCCCCCTCCACTGATCTACTAGGGCCATCAACTCCACGCCTTAAGGCACTCCAAATTGTGATAGAACGGTTCTCCACCATACTACTTACCGGTGACAACCTTTTCTGACAACCTGTTTGAACTCCGCACCAGCCAGGATGCCGTTTTGGATTGGCCCAATCGTACCTTCCAAGACCGCAGGTACATCCTTTTTGCCTCATACTGTCTCCTTCAGCTTCTTGCCTCGAAGAACGAGGCTTTCGATCTTCCCTCGGGCGGCTTCTTCGTGTTTACGCACCATTTCTTGACTAATTCCCATCATGGCTGCAACTTCTCTTTGAGTGTAACTGTAACCGTCTCGGAGTCCGTGTCTAAGCTCAAGCACAAATCGTTGTTTCTCAGTAAGTGGCCGAGGCTTTTTCCTTGATAGTGTTTCAATGACGAGGGGTAGATTGCTAACACGAACGCTTGCCCTCCCAGAGCCTCCACAACCTTCGCAACTCCCCGATAGCCTGAAACCATACCATCGGTGTCTTCTAGGTAAACCATCAATGGTAAGGATATCCCTGATTCCACAGTCTCTACACACCCCTCCTGTTTCCACCCAGAAGTCTTTAACCCCTTCCCTCACTAGCCCTCCCTACTGTAAGTGTTATTCGGTATGTTACGTCTGTATCGTAAGGTTTTCTAGTTAAGGAAGGTTTTCCCCCTTCCCCCTTGCTGGTGCTATACTAGTAGGGTCACAGGTGTCCTCAGAAAAGCTGTTTTTCGGAACGCCGGAGGGCGAAGTAAGCTTGTCAGAGATTCGGCTGAGGCGCGTACCGTATCCAATCGCAGGCCAGAGAAAACCTGTCCCCCTCGCGTTACCGGGAGTGCGCCCCGGAGGGGGGCAGGCTCTAAGAGAAAGTGGTTGTAATCCACTAAACTAACCTATGGGAGAACACATTGGAACTTACAGGAACTATCCTAAACGCGCACGTCGAGAAGAGAAAGACTAAGTTCGGTGACAAGGACTATGCTGTAGTCGAGTTCTCTGACGGTAACACATACGGGACATTCAAGGACGCTGTTGCGGCCGGTGCTGATGCCTTTAAGGTTATCGGTGTACCCAACACTACTATCGAGGTACAGCAGAATGGAGACTACTGGAACTTTGTTCGAGTTGTATCTCCTGGTACTGATGCAGCAGGTGTGCCATTGAGTAATGGTTCTGGGACAGGACCAATTACGATTACCACAACGGGTGCAACTCCCGCTACTAGCGGAGCTACTCTCCCGCCTAGAAAGAATGATCGCAACATTCACCTTCAGACAGCGGGTAAGGTTGCAGCAATGGCTCAGGCTCAGTCAATGGATGAGGAAGAGTTCAATCGTTTCCTCGACCGTATTGAGCAGCTTGCTGACCTGTTCGATGGAGTAAAAAGGGGAACGCCTGAGTGGGCTGAATAATGGCCGGTGATGCTCAGTATTCCTCGATTACACCATCGGGTATTGAGATTAACTATTACCCCCCGCCAGATCGTCACTATGAGATTAGGTGGGATTCTAAGAGCGAAAGAACTGCTCCTGCTCCGCGTCTGTCAGACATTGACGCGGAGTTTAGGACTGTTCCTTCTGTCTCTGAGATTCTAGATGTTCTTGAATCTAAGGGATTGATCTGGTGGGGGATGCAGATGGGTGTAGAGGGTGTTCGCACCCTAATCGACAGAGATATTATTGCCTATGTCGATAGCTATACCACCGAAGAAATCGTTGCACTACTGACCAAGCATAAGCTAACTGTTAATCACGTCCGCGATAAGGCGGGAGTAAGAGGGAGTTCTGTTCACGATGCTTTTGAAATTTGGGCTACTGAAGGGACGCTACCTGACGTTGGACTTTTCCCGGAGGAAGAACAAGGATATGTACGAGGACTTGTGGCGTTTCTCCATGACGTTGAACCTGTCCCCGTCCAATCAGAAGTCATGGTTGCA
>Ga0207661_10000171_pt1 | contig 41708 bp, 41 predicted proteins | sample KBSC713LmetaG_FD_184337 | JGI IMG/M metagenome (GOLD analysis project Ga0207661, IMG submission 184337) | Corn rhizosphere microbial communities from Kellogg Biological Station, Michigan, USA - KBS C7.1-3L metaG (SPAdes) (version 2) | ecosystem: Host-associated > Plants > Roots > Rhizosphere ...
CTGCTCAAGCCTTTCGGGGAGCCCGAGACGGCGTGCGCGCTCGCTCCGCTCTTCGGCGAGCATGTTCAGTTCCTTGTCGAGGCAGTGCGCTATTTCCTTCTTCAGTTCATCGAAATGGCGCTTTTGGCGCCCGTGAAGCTTGGTTGGCTCCAGCGTCATGCGATCAGCTTTCATAGTCCGCTTGTCGATTGCGGTGCACGCTATCATACCAATGTCATAAATAAAGCCGGGGCAATTCATTCTCCTGACTTCGTGATCGAGAGCAATCGATGCTAGCGACCACGCGGCCTGGAGTTGAAAGCGTTTGATGCTCTCGAAACGCGAGCCGCCGGCTAACCGTTTTCGGTGCTGAATTGTGTCGACGGCTCAATCCCTTCCTCCCTACGCGGGCGCCTTCGCTCCTCGCAATGAGATGGGTTTGACATCCTTCCCGGGTCGCTTTAGATATTTCGCATGCGAACTAATCCAGCCGCGCGGGCCGACCGCCGCCTGATCTTTCTGCTCAACGTGGCGCAGCGGCGCCTGCAGCGCTTCGTGGCGGCGCAGACCAGGGAGGGCGGCGTGACCTCGGCGCAGAGCGGGCTTCTCTTCGTGCTGGGCCGGACCGACGGCGCGTTGATGGGCGAAGCCGGCGCAGCGCTCGATCTCGGCATGCCCGGCATCTCCGGTCTTGCCGAGCGGATGGTCGAGGCCGGGTTGATCGAAAAGCGCGCCGATCCCGCGGACGGCCGCGTTTGGCGGCTGTTTCTGACCGCCTCGGGCAGGAAGGCGCTGGCGCGCACCAAGGCCCGCGTCGCCGAACTCAACGCGCGCCTCGCGCAAGGGTTTTCCGACGCAGAGATCGACATTGTCTCGCGCTGGCTCACCAGCGTGCAGAGCAAGTTTCCCAAAGGAGACGACGAATGACCGGGCACATCAAGATCGAGAGCAAGGACCACATCCTCACTTTGACCTTCGCGCGACCCGAGAAGAAAAACGCCATTACCAACGCCATGTATGGCGCGCTCGCGGATGCCATCCTCGGCGCCGAGGCCGACCCCGCCACACGCGCGATCGTGCTGCGCGGCGAGGGCGACATGTTCACCGCCGGCAACGATGTCGGCGAGTTCGCGATGATGGCGACCGGCAGCTTCAACAGCGAGCGCCATGTCTCACGCTTCGTGGAAGCGATCGCACGCTCGACCAAGCCCCTGGTCGCGGCCGTACAGGGGCGCGCCGTCGGGATCGGCACCACCATGCTGCTGCATTGCGACTTCGTGGTGCTGGCGGAAGACGCGCAGCTCTCGACGCCCTTTGTCAACCTGGCGCTGGTGCCTGAGGCCGCCTCCACGCTGTTGATGCCGATGCGCATAGGTTATGCCCGTGCTTATGCGATGTTCGCGCTCGGCGAGGCCATGGATGCGAAGACCGCGCTTCAGCTCGGCATCGCCAACCGCGTGGTGGAGCTCGGCAAGCTGCACGCGGAAGCAGCCTCCATCGCCGCGCGGCTCGCAAAAATGCCGACGGGCTCGCTGGCCGCGACCAAGCGGTTGATGCGCAATGCGGACATGCTGACCGCGCAGATCGGCGCCGAAAGCCGGATCTTCGCCGAGCGCCTGCAGACCGCGGAGGCGCGTGAGGCCTTCACCGCTTTTGCCGAGAAGCGGCCGGCGGATTTCTCCAAACTGGCGAGCTGAGCTGCGCTATTCCGCGGCGCGCTTCGGCGCCGGCCAGGCGGCGAACGGTCAATAGTGTCGTACGGCTGGCCGGAAGCCGGCCCACACTGCGGCCGCCAGCAAGCCGAAACTGCCAAGCAGCACGAATGTCCATTGATAGCCGATCCACTGCGCAAGCCAGCCGCCGAGCAAGGGGCTGAGCGAGGCGCCGGCGCCTTGCACCGTAATCACCGCGCCCTGGCCGAGATTGACGCGCCCCGTGCCGAGCATCGAACGCGCCACCATTCCGGGCACGGCAACGCTCTGCAGGCCTGCCCCGATGCCGTCCAGGATCTGCACCGGAAGCACGCCCCGGCGATTGGCGCCTCGATTTCATGCAGCCGCCGGAATTTTCCTTCGAAGAAGTGTTCGCAAGCGTTGGCGGTCGCCTGCTCTTGAGCCATGCGGGTTGACAGAGGACCCAACCGCAGCGCACCGAGTTCGTTCCTTCTCTGACCTTTGGAGTACTCACGATGCCCCTCTGGACTTGCGAGCAATGCGGTGCGCAGTTCGGCCCAGGCGACACGCCTCCACCGTCCTGTCCGATCTGCGAGGACGAGCGGCAATTCGTGAACTGGAAGGGGCAGCGCTGGCTCACGCGGGAGGAACTGGCGAAGACGCGCAAGCTCGTCTGGCGCGACGATCTCGGCCTTCCCGGCCTCGGCCTGGAGCCTTCTTTTGCCATCGGCCAGCGCGCCCTGCTGGTTCGCGAAGGGGATGGCTGCGTGATGTGGGATTGCATTCCGCTTGCGAGTAGCGAAGCCATCGAATATGTCCGCTCGCTCGGCGGCCTGAAGGCGATCGCAGTGTCGCATCCGCATTACTATGGCGCCATCGCGGACTGGAGCGAGGCCTTCGGCGGTGCGCCGGTCTATCTGCATGCCGATGACCGGCAGTGGATCACGCGGCCACATGGCAGCATCGTGACGTGGACGGGTGAGAGCCAAAGGCTCTCCGACGACGTCATGCTGTTGCGAGCAGGCGGGCATTTTGCCGGCGCCACGGTGCTCTACTGGCGCGCGGGCGCGGACGGCAAGGGCGCGCTTCTGACCGGCGACGTCGCCATGGTCGCGATGGACCGCCGTTCGGTCAGCTTCATGCGCAGCTTCCCGAACTATATCCCGCTCAATGCTGCGGCGGTTTGTCGCATCGCCGAGGTTGTCGCGCCGCTGTCGTTCGATCGCATCTATGGGGCCTGGTGGGAACGCAATATTGCCGACGGAGCCAAGGCCGCCTTCGATGCCTCGGTGCAACGCTATCTCGCGGCCATCACATCGCCGCGAGCGTAACGCGGCGCTCGCGCCGGCTCCCTTCAGAGAGAAGGATATTCCCTGCTCCGACCGGATTCGCCCATACATGTTGCCGGACGATCACACTGGCCAACGGATTTATGTATTACGGTCATCTTGTCATCGTTGACTCGCAGAGCAGCGTTTATCCCGGCTCCAGTAAGCCGCGAATGATGCGGGGGAGAGTGACATGAAGGCGATACGGAACCTTGTACTTCTTTCTTCGGTGGCGAGCCTATGCGCGATCGCCAATGCCCAGGCGGCAGACCTGCCGGTCAAGGCCAAGGCGGTCGAATATGTCAGGGTGTGCTCCCTCTATGGTGCCGGGTTCTGGTACATTCCGGGTACCGACACCTGCATCAAGATCGGCGGTTACCTGCGGGCCGACACCACTATCAATGGCAGTTCGTCGCATGGGGCGCCGGCCTGGAGCGGTGACTCCGGCCAGCGCAACCGGTTCTTCGACAACTTCATCTCGCGCTCGCGCATGGCGCTGCAGATCGATACCCGCACTGCGACCGAATATGGCGTAGTGCGCACCTTCGGGCAGGGCAACTTTCAGTTCAACACTTTCGGCACCACCAATCCCGCCGTCATCGGCGGGGCTCCGACACCACCCGGCGGCCTGAACGCCAGCTTGCTCGACAGTGTCGGCGGTGGCTATGTCGCGGTCGAGTACCTCTTCATCCAGTTCGCCGGCTTCACCTTCGGTAAGTCCGCCTCGGCCTATGCCACGCCGTGGCAGGGCTTTCCGTCCAACATCACTTCGTTCCTGATGGGCGGCCAAAACACCGATACCGGCGTTAACAACATCCAATACACCGCGCAATTCGGCAATGGCGTGTCCGGCACCATCGGCCTCGACGATCCTTCGGTGTGGGATCGTACCGCGATCTACAATCTGTCGGTCGGACTCAACGCCGTGGGCACCTCCGGGTTTGCCTATGGCGGATGGCAAGCGCCCGACGTCGTCGGCAATATCCGCGTCGACCAGGCCTGGGGTCTGTTCCAGTTCTCGGCCGCGGCGCATGAGGTGAATGCTTCCTACAACATCCTGGGCGCTGGCGCTGCTCCGACCGCCCTGTCGGTCATCTCCGGCCATCCCGACACCAGGTGGGGCGGTGCGCTGCAGGCGGCGTTGCAATTCAAGAATCTGCCGACCGGTGCCGGCGACGACCTCAAGATCGAAGGTAGCTATGCCTTAGGTGCGACCAAGTACATATTCTCGACGGCTGGGTCGACGCCGAACTTCGCGATGTTCGGCGGCAGCGGCGTGGCGTATGAGAGCGTCGGCTTCGGTGCGCCCACGGACGCGATCTTCCTGCCGGTCCTGAACGGCGGCACCGGCGACCTGAAGCTGACGGAATCCTGGGGCACGCGCGGTTCCTTCACCCACAACTGGAATCCCTACTGGAACTCCAGCATCTACGGGGCGGCATCGTGGCTGCATTACAATGGTTCGGCCACCGACCTCACCACGGCCAAAGGCCAATACTGCTTCCAGTATATGGCTAGCAATAAGCTGTCGGCGGCGGCCGGCACCATCTCCGCCGACTTCAGCTGCAATCCCGACTTTGCCGTTTACCAGATCGGCTTCAATACCCGCTGGACCCCGGTCAAGGGGCTGACGTTCACGGGCGAAGTGCAGTACGTCCGTCTCGACCAGAATTTTACGGGCGCGGCGACGCTCACACCTTCGGCGCCAAAACCGACGGCGACCTACGAGTACAAGGATCAGAACACGGTGCTGCTGCAAGTTCGCGTGCAGCGCAACTTCTGATCCGCAACTTCTGGCCCAAGGCTTTTGAGCTCACGCCTCGGCGCGCAGCACCTTGGCGGAGTCCTGCTGCCGCGACCACGAGATGTAATAGGCGATCGCCGTCATCATCGCGATGCCGGTGACGCTGACCAGGACCTGCATCAGGACCGAGTTCGGTCCGGTGATCAGGATGAAATGCCCGGCGAACGACAGGAATACGCCGACGCAGAACGAGGTCAGCCACTCCTCGCCACATTTCATGACGGGCTCCAGCCACCGCGACCGCAGCGCGCGCCAATAGCGCGGCACGAAGTAGGTGAAGAGCAAGGCCAGCGCGAGCAAATGCACCACGCGGTAGAGCGCGAGGTTTTCCTTGTCGGTCGGCGTGGACGGGTCGAGGCCGAAATTCGGCACCACGGCCGCGACGGCCGGCGAATGAGCCGCGACCGTTACCACCAGCGCGAACAGCAGATAGGCGCAAGCCGCGATCCTGAGCCATGGCAGGCGATGGGCGGCGGCCGTCAGCCTTGTGCCGTTCACCGCAAACCAGGTGCCGAGCGCGAACAGGAGCTGCCAGCAGAACGGGTTGAAATACCAGCTTCCCGAGGGGAACGACGGCAGGCTCCAGCCGAACACGCGCGCGGCGGCATAAAGGGCGAAGGAAGCGCCGAGCGCGAGGTTCGGCCGGCGCAGCATCGACCACAGGATGAGCGGAAAGACCGCCATCAGCGCCACGAACAGCTGCAGCGTATCGAGGTTCAACGGCTTTGCCTGCAGCATGAGGCCGCGCATCAGCGTCCTGATCGGATGATCGACGATGCCGATGACATTGTATTCCTCGATGATCTCGATGGTGAAGTATTGCGCGGCCACGTTGCCGATGATGCCGATATAGATCACGAACAGCACGACGTAGGCGGCGTAGAGTTGCCACATCCGCCGCAGGATCCGTGTCGCCGCCACGACGAAACCGCGCTCCTGGGCCATCCTGCCGAAAAAGACGGCGGCGGCGTAGCCCGCGACGAACACGAACATGTCGGTCGCGCCGGCGAAGCCGAAATTGCGCAGCGTGAGCAGGTTGACGACGTTGTGGGGAATGTGGTCGAGAAAAAGAAACCAATTGGCAAGTCCGCGCAGCAGATCGATACGCCGATCGGGCGTGCGCGCAGCAAGGATTTTCTTTGCAGTAAGGTTCATTGCAATCGAGTGTGAATGAGTAGCTTTGGTAATTATATTCGAAACGGAGCAAAACCAGTCGCGCCGCTCGATCAACTCCGAGTAGACTTTGTGTGATGGGAGCCCGCGCGCAATGCCTGGCGGAGCATCAACAGGCGAATCAGTTAAGTTAACCCTGACGAATAGCCGCCCGTGTTCTCAAACCATCGTGAACGGTGTACGGACACCGAAGTCAGATGCGCGGCCTGAGCGAGCGCTGCATGTCCATGGTGTAAGTGTAGCGGCCTTCGGGATGCGTGGTGATCGTCACCTCGAACAGCTCCTCCCGCGCGCCATAGTAGCGGCGGATCACGGTAAGCGCGGGCGAGCCCGTCTTGACCTGTAACGGTTTCGCCAGGGCCGCCGGCATGGCGCGCGCAAAGATTTCCATCTGCGCATACTCGGTGACCTGTCCGAACATTTTCGTGATCTGCTCATGCACGGGCGTGCGGCCATGATCGGCGCGCTTCACCACGTCAGCAAACTTGCGCAGCACATAGATCTCGACCCAGCCCAGGGGAGCAGCGAACTGGTCGGAACGGCGGATCGATTCGATCAGGAACCAGTGCTTGCCGGGCTCGCATTTCAATAGGGCTGCGCGCTGGCGATCGGCTGTGATCTCACGGCTCGCTACCACATCGCGATAGGTCTCGTTGGAATAGCGCAGCCATTCGCCGAGCGACTTGACGCTGTGGCTGAACAGGACCGGCGGCTCGGCCGCGATCACCACCGAGCCCAGTCCCGCGCGCCGCACGATCAATCCCTGATCCATCAGGATGCGCAGCGCCTCGCGAACGGTCTGGCGGCTCGCGCCATGGCGCGCCATCAACTCGGTTTCGGTCGGCAGCAGCTGGCCGACCTCGGTGTGGCCAAGGCGGATCTGTTTCTGCAATTTGGCGGCGATGTCGCGATAGCGTGAGGGCTTGCGTTTTCGCTGGTCAGCCGGCATGGCAGACTACCGCCTGTCCCGATCGCATCGACTGCAGCGCGGCCTCGAAGGCCGACAGCGTTGCGAGCACCTCGGCCTCCGTTACCGGGAACGGATGTTTTCCTTCGATGGTGTCGGCAAAAGCGTCGAGCTCGGCGACAACCGAGTCGGCGGCGGGATATTTGATCTGATGCGGCGCACTGGCGGATTTGCGCACGACCATCGTGACCTCGTCGAGCACCTCGGCCGATCCCTTGCTACCGAAGACGTGGACACGCCAATAGAACGGGGTGGCGCGCACGGTGGCAAGCGTGCCGGTGACGGCGTTTGCGAAGTCGATGGCGAGCATCGCGGTATCAAGTTGCGGCGGACCCGCCTCGCGCGGATTGAGGCGCGCATAGACCTGGCGCGTCGGGCCAATCAGGCTGGTGAAGGCATCGAGCACGTGCAGGCCAGCGCCGGTCAATCCGCCGCCAGGCGATTCCTCCGGCGAAAGGCGCCACCCGCCGAGCACGGCATTGGAGTTCTCGTTGCTGTTGTGGCCTTCGATGTGCAGGATCGCGCCGAGCTCGCCGCTCGCGGTGATCTGGCGCAAGGCCCACATCGATGGCCAGAACCTGCGGTTATGCCCGACCGCGAGCAGGACGCCGGCTGCACGGCAGGCCTCGAACATCGCCATCGCGTCGGCGCGCGTGAGCGCCAACGGCTTCTCGCAAAACACCTGCTTTCGCGCCGCTGCAACCGCGATCACCTGGGCGCGATGCAGCGAGTGCGGCGTGGCCAGGAGGACCGCTTCGATGGTGGGGTCGGCGAGGATATCATCGAAGCTGCCGGTCAGCGCGATGCCGCGCTCTTCGCAGAACGGGCGTGCCCGATCGAGATCGGCTTCGACCGCGCGCACGATCTTCAGGCGCGCGTCGGCGCTCGCGGCCTCGACAAGGGTGCGGCCCCAACGGCCAAGGCCCGCGATCGCGCAGCGGATCATCGCGAGGCTCCGTCCACGGTGAGCGATGGCCGGATCGCCTCGATCACGGCCGCGCTGTCGGCGTCGGGCCCGGCCAGCGTGATGGCCGCGCGAAGCAGGGCGGTTTGCACAAGGCTGATGGGCAGATGTTGCTTGTGCAGCCGTCCTGCCTCAAGGATCAGCTCGGCGTCCTTCAGTGTTTGCGAAATATGCGACTGGGCTGCAAACTCGCGCACCAGCATCTTTTCGCCCTTGGTATCCATCACGCGGGAATAGGCAGCCGATTCGCGCGCGGTGGCAAGGAAGGCCGCAGCATCGAGCCCCATGCTTTCCGCAAACGCGATACCTTCGGCCAGCACGGCGCGGTTATTTTGCAGGATCAGGTTGATCGCAAGCTTGGTGCGGGCGGCATCGCCGATCTTGCCGACATAGGTCTGTCGCGGGCAGAGAACATCCAGGATCGGCTTGGCTGCATCGACGGCCTCCGTGCGGCCGCTGGTCAGCGCCATCGCCGTTCCGTCGCGCACTTCCGCGCTGGTGCCCGAGATCGGCGCTTCCACAAAGTGCAGGCGAAGCGCGGCCGCGCGTCTCGCGATATCGGTGATTTCGTGAGGCGCGGCCGTCGTGACGCAAATGATGATCTGCGCAAGGCCCGCGCCCCTGACGTCGCGGAGCACGGCCTCGACCTGCTTCGCGTCGAACACCGCAACGACCATAGTCCGGCAGTGCGCCATCACTTCGGCTGCGGAAACAGCTGTTTCTCCAGCAAATGTCTTGCATCTCGCCGGATCGATGTCGAACCCGATCACGGGAACGCCGGCTTCGATCAGGCGCGCGGCGAGCGCCGTGCCCATCAGGCCGAGTCCGATCATTCCGACGGGAGGTTGCACCGCCATGGTCTATTGCGGCTCGATGCCGGCGGCCTTGCAGGCTTCGGCCCAGCGCACGATTTCGCTGCGCACGAAGGCTCCGAACTCGGCCGGTTTCAAAGGCGCAACGACGACGCCGACATCGGCGAGCCGCTTCCTCGTTTCGGGCATCGTCAGGAACTTCTCGCTCTCGTCATGGAGCTTGTTGACGACCGCGTCCGGCGTGCCCGCGGGCGCGAACAGCCCGTACCAGATCGTCGACTCGAAACCCGGCATCGCTTCGGCAAGCGCCGGCAGGTCGGGAAGCAACTCGTTGCGCTTGGGCGAGGTGACGCCGATACCGCGCAGCATGCCGCCCTGCATCTGCGGAATCGCGACTGAAAAATCACCAAAAGTCAGATCGATCACGCCGGCAATCACGTCGGTCATGGCCTGCGGCACGCCGCGATAGGACGCCGCGACCAGCGACACCCCGCCGCGCGATTGCAATTGCGCCACGGAGATCTGCGAGGCGCCGGAGCCGTAGCCGCCGGTCAGGTCCCTGTGCGAGCGGGTATAGTCGAGGAATTGCGGCAGGTCCTTGGCGGGAAAATCCGGCTTGACCAGAAGCACCATCGCCGTGGTCGTAGTGCGGATGATCGGCGCGAAATCCTTCGCCGAATCGTAGCCGGGATTCTTCAGGGTCGCCATGTTGCTCGCCTGCGTGGTGTTGGTGCCCATCAAGAGCGTGTAGCCATCCGGTGCGGAGTGGGCGACCTCCTGTGCGCCGATGCTGCCGAGCGCGCCGGTGCGGTTCTCGATCACGACCGTCTGGCCGAACGCATCCTGCAGGTGCTTTCCGAGCAATCGCGCGACCTGGTCGGGACCGGCGCCGCCGGGGAAGGGCACGATGATCTTGATCTGCCGCTGCGGGTAGCTGTCAGGGGCTGCGAGGGCGGGCGCCGCCAGCGCCAGCATCCATAAGAAGGCGAGAAATCCCGATCGCAGCCGCATTCGCATCCCTCCCCATCATGTCTTGCCATTTATACGGACAAAGTTAGCCATAAGGCAAGCGTAGGCCTGCTTGTGCCGTTGAGCGTGACCGTATTTGTACGTATAAATCATCGCAAGAAAGCGAGGCGGAGATGACTGACACCAGCGAATTATACGCGCGCGGGCTGAAGCGCCGCAAAACCATGTTCGGGGAGGCCGACGTCGAGAAGCGGATGGCGGCTGCGGGCGACTTCGGCGCGCCGCTGCAGAACGTGATCAACGCCTATGTCTATGGCGATGCCTGGGAGCGGACCGGCCTCACAGCTGCGGAGCGCAGCCTCGTGATGCTCGCGATCACCGCGGCCAGCAACCGGTCCGCCGAATTCCGGGTCCATGCCAAGGGCGCGCTGGCGAATGGCTGCACGCGCGAGCAGGTGCAGGACCTGCTATTGCTTGTTACGATGTATTGCGGCATTCCGGCCGCGATCGAGCCCAACCAGATCGCCGCGGAGGTTTTCGGTAAGGAGCCCACCTAACGCGAGGACGGCGGCTTGAAGCGCCGGATCTGCGCGATGACGGTTGGCACTGTGTTGGGCCTTGGCAGCGCAGCGGACGAGTTCCGGGTAGCCTATGCGTATGCCAGCCGCGGCGGCTACTGCTGCGGCGCCGCGATCGTGCGGGCCAACGGCCAGAACCCGATCAGCTCGATCAAGCCGTTGAACGGCTGCTGACGACCCGGCGCCACTGGGCTAACGGTAATCTTGCCCCTCGCGTCAGCATTGCTATATCGGGGCTTTCCGACATCCCGCCTTGCCGCCAAGAATCCAGCTAAGTATCCCGTCAAGAGCCCCACCAAGAGCCCAAAATGACCAGCGCCGATACCGCCCCCGCCACCCAGCCGTTCCAGGCCGAGGTCTCCGAGCTCCTCCACCTGATGGTGCATTCGGTCTATTCCGAGACCGAGATTTTCCTGCGCGAACTGGTCTCGAACGCATCGGACGCCTGCGACAAGCTGCGTTATGAAGCGATTTCCAGACCCGAGCTGATCGGCGAAGGCGATGCGCCGAAGATACGCATCATCCCGAACAAGAAAGACGGCACGCTCACCGTCGCCGATACCGGCATCGGAATGGAGCGGCAAGAGCTGATCGACAATCTCGGCACCATCGCGCGCTCGGGCACCAAGGCCTTCGTTGCCAAGCTGGCGGAAGCCAAGGACGGCGCCGGCCTGATCGGCCAGTTCGGCGTCGGCTTCTATTCCGCCTTCATGGTCGCCGACCGCATCGCCGTCACCAGCCGCCGCGCCGGTGAGAGCGAAGTCTGGACCTGGTCGTCCTCCGGCGGCGCCGGGTTCGAGGTCGGGCCTGCGAGCGAAGAAGACGCAACGCGCGTCCCGCGCGGCACCGCGATCGTGCTGCATCTGAAGGAGGACGCGAAGAAATATCTGGAAGCCTACGAAATCGAGCGCATCGTCGGCGCCTATTCCGACAACATCCAGTTTCCGATCGAGCTGGTGCCGGAAGAGGGCGAGCCGCGCCAGATCAATTCGGCGAGCGCGCTGTGGCAGCGTTCGAAATCGGAGCTCACGGCGGAAGACTACAAGCAGGCCTACAAGGCGATCGCGAACGCCTTCGACGAGCCGGCGCTGACGCTGCATTACCGTGCCGAAGGGCGCTATTCCTATGCGGTGCTGCTGTTCGCGCCCTCGACCAAGCCGTTCGACCTGTTCGAGCCGGCGCGCAAGGGCAAGGTGAAGCTCTATGTGCGGCGCGTCTTCATCACCGACGATGCCGATCTGTTGCCGGCGTATCTGCGCTTCATCCGCGGCGTCATCGACAGCGAGGATCTGCCGCTCAACATCTCGCGTGAGATGCTCCAGAACAATCCGCAGCTCGCGCAGATCAGGAAGGCGGTGGCGACCCGCGTCGTCGCCGAGCTCGAAACGCTGGGCGAGAAGGAGCCGGAGAATTTTGGCAAGGTCTGGGATGCCTTCGGCGCCGTGATCAAGGAAGGCATCTACGAGGATTTCGAGCGGCGCGAGAAGCTGCTCGCGCTGTCGCGCTTCGCCTCGACCGCGGGCGAGGCGCGCACGCTCAAGCAATATGTCGCGGACTTGAAGCCCAACCAGACCGAAATCTGCTTCCTGGTCGGCGACAGCATCGAGCGGCTGAAATCCAATCCGCGGCTCGAAGCCGCGAGCGCCCGCGGCATCGAGGTGCTGCTCTTGACCGATCCGGTCGATGCGTTCTGGACCTCGGCGCGACTCGAGTTCGAGGGCAAGCCGCTGAAGTCGCTGAGCCAGGGCGATCTCAATTTCGACCTGATCCCGCTCCTTGACGAGAAAGACAAGGACAACGTCGAGCCCGCCGCCGATGAAGCCGCGACGATTGCGATCATCAAGGCGAGCCTCGGCGAGCGCGTCACCGACGTGAAGGCCTCGACCCGGCTCACCACCAGCGCCTCGTGCCTGGTCGCCGGCAGCCAAGGCCCCGACCGCGAGCTGGAACGGCTGTTGTCGCAGCAGAATCGCGGCATGCGGACCAAGCCCATTCTCGAGATCAACCTGCGCCACCCGCTGGTCTCGACGATCGCGGCTAAGGGCAGCGACAAGGCCATCGCGGATGATCTGTCGCTGCTTCTGCTCGAGCAGGCGCAGATTCTCGACGGCGAATTGCCGGAGGACCCGGCGGCCTTCGCGGCACGGCTCAATCGGCTGGTGCTGCAGGGCGTGGCCTAGAGCCGCTACTCGGCGGCGTGCTTGATGTCTTCGGCTTCCGCGCCGGTATCATCCCGCTTCCGGCCCCGCGCCCAGCGCGACAGCGCGTTGGAGAAATTGTCGAGATAGAGATAGACGACCGGCGTCGTGAACAGCGTCAGCGCCTGGCTGACGATGAGACCGCCGACCATGGCATAGCCGAGCGGCTGGCGGATTTCCGATCCCGTGCCGGTGCCGAGCATCAGCGGCACGCCGCCGAGCAGCGCCGCCATCGTCGTCATCATGATCGGGCGGAAGCGCAGGATCGCGGCCTGCCGGATCGACTGCTCAGGCGTCAAGTGCTCGTCGCGCTCGGCGGCGATCGCGAAGTCGACCATCATGATGCCGTTCTTCTTGACGATGCCGATCAACAGGATGATTCCGATCAAGGCAATGAGGCTGAAATCGAATCCGAACGCCATCAGGATTGCGAGCGCGCCGACACCGGCCGACGGCAGCGTCGAGAGAATGGTCAGGGGATGGATGTAGCTCTCGTAGAGGATGCCGAGGATCAGGTAGACCACGACCAGCGCGGCGAGGATCAACAGCGGCACGGTACCGAGTGATTGCTGGAAGGCCTGCGCGGTACCCTGGAAGCTCGAGCTCAGGGTAGCCGGCGCGCCCATCGTCGCCATCGCCTGCGCCACCGCGCTGGTCGCCTGTCCGAGCGCCACGCCCTGACCGAGGTTGAAGCTGATGGTGACCGCCGGGAACTGGCCTTGATGGGCGATGGCGAGCGGCCGCACCGGCACGTTGGTCCATTTGCAGAACACGGAAAGCGGCACCTGCTCGCCGGTGAGCGGCGACTTCACGTAGATCTTGTCGAGCGTATCGATCTTGCCCTGCAGCTCGGGGAGGATCTCCAGGATAATGTGATAGGAGTTGAGCTGGGTGAAATATTGCGTGACCTGGCGCTGCCCGAAGGCGTCATAGAGCGTGTCGTCGATCAGCTGAGGCTGGATGCCGTAGCGCGAAGCCGTGTCGCGATCGATGGTGAGCTGCAGCGTCGTCCCTTCGGTCTGCTGATCGGTGGCGACGTCGCGCAGCTCCGGCAGCGTCTGCATCTTGGCGAGAATCTTTGGCGCCCACTCGTTCAGTTCGGCGAGATTGGCATCCTGCAAGGTGAATTCGAATTGCGTGCGCGTGGCGCGGCCGCCGAGCCGCACGTCCTGCGACGCCTGGAGATAGAGCTTGGCGCCCTCGACCTTCGCGAGCTTAGGACGCAGGCGGGCGATGATCTGCTGGGCGTCCACGTCGCGCTGGTCATGCGGCTTCAGCGTGATGTACATGCGCCCGGAATTGAGCGCGGTGCCGCCGCCACCGATGAACATCGCGATGCTGTCGACCGCGGGATCGGCCTGGACGATGCTGCTGAGCTCCTCCTGGTGCCGCTTCATCTCGGCGAAGGAGATGTCCTGCGAGGCCTCGGACACGCCGGTCAGGAACCCGTTGTCCTGCTGCGGGAAGAAGCCCTTCGGGATGATCACGAAGAGGTAGACCGACAGCGCGATCGTCGCGAAGAAGATCAGGAGCGTCGTCCGCTTCCAGAGGAGCGCGCGGTCCAGCCCACGCTCATAGGCATGCAGCATGCGCTCGAACAGCCGCTCGCTCCACTGGTAGAAGCGCCCGTGCCGGGTCTCGCTGTGGGCACGCAGGAAGCGCGAGGCCATCATCGGCGTCAAGGTCAGCGACACCGTCATCGAGACGAAGATGGTCATCGCCAGCACGACGGCGAATTCGCGGAACAGGCGGCCGATGACGCCGCCCATCAACAGGAGCGGGATCAGCACCGCGACCAGCGAGATGCTGATCGACATGATGGTGAAGCCGATTTCCGCCGCCCCCTTGAAGGCAGCGGCGAGCGGCCGCTCGCCATGCTCGACATAGCGCGTGATGTTCTCCAGCATCACGATGGCGTCGTCGACCACGAACCCCACCGCGATTGTCAGGGCCATCAAGGACAGATTGTCGAGCGTATAGCCGAATACCCACATCAGGGCGCAGGCGCCAAGCAGCGCCAGTGGCACCGTGATCGCCGGTATCACGGTCGCCCAGAAGCTGCGCAGGAAGACGAAGATCACCATCACCACCAGGAAGATGGTGATCATCAGCGTGATCTGGACGTCCTCCACCGCGGCGCGGATGGTCAGCGTGCGGTCGCTTATGATCTTGATCTTGATCGCGGGCGGGATCGCGGCGATCAGGCGCGGCAGTTGCGCCTTGATCTTGTTGACGGTATCGATGACGTTGGCGCCGGGCTGCTTGAAGATGACGAGGAACACGCCGCGCTTGCCGTCGGCCCAGGCCGCCTGCTTCATGTCCTCAGGCGCCGCCACCGCCCGGCCGATGTCGCGAATGCGCAACGGTCCGCCGTTGCGATAGGCGATGATGACGTCGTTCCACTTGTCGGCGTCGACCAGTTGGTCGTTGGCGTAGATGGTATAAGCGCGCTTGGTGCCGTCGATGTTGCCTTTCGGGCTGTCGACGGTGGCCATCGCGATCTGGCTGCGGACATCCTCCAGCGACAGACCCTTGGCCACGAGCTTGGCGGGGTCGATCTGCACCCGGATCGAGGGTTTCTGCTGGCCGCCGATGAACACCTGCGCGACGCCGGAGATCTGGCTGATCTGCTGGCCGAGCTGCACGTCGATCGCATCGCTGAGCCGGATCAGCGGCACCGTGTCCGATGTCGCCGACAACAGCATGATCGGCGAATCCGCCGGGTTGACCTTGCGATAGGTCGGCGGCGAGGGCAGGTTTTTCGGGAGCTGGCCGCTCGCGGCATTGATCGCGGCCTGGATGTCATTAGCCGCGCCGTCGATGTTGCGGTTGAGGTCGAACTGGAGCGTGATCGCGGTCGAGCCGAGCGAGCTCGTCGAGGTCATCTGCGCGATGCCGGGGATCTGCGCCATTTGCCGCTCCAGCGGCTGCGCTACCGAGGAGGCCATGGTTTCGGGGCTGGCGCCCGGCAGGCTCGCATTGACCTGGATGGTCGGAAAGTCCACCTGCGGCAGCGGCGCTACCGGGAGCAGCGGATAGGAGACGAGGCCGATGAACAGCACCCCCGCCATCAGCAGCGAGGTGCCGATCGGGTAGCGAATGAAAGGGGACGAAATGCTTTCGTTCATGCCCAGACCTCTTCGAGGCTGGCGCATCTTTTCCCGTGCCGGAACATGCGGGCACGGATGTGCGTTTCCTTAACCCCGTCAAGCGCTTGGCCGGACAAACGTTCCCGGGCCGGCTTGGTGGCGGGCAGCATACTGATTCCGGAACACGTTGCGAACGGAAACGCCGGCATCCTCATTCGACCTTCGTCCTACCGCCGCGCCGCTCCGTGAGCGGTGATCCGGCCTCCTCCGGTTAGACGCCGAGATAGCGCTGCAGGACCTCCGGCTGGGCCTTAATTTCGTTGGCCGGACCCTCATGGACGATATGTCCGTTGTTGATGATGTAGATGCGCTGGGCGAGCGTGAGGGTGGCGGCCAGATTCTGCTCGACCAGCACGATGGTCTGGCCGGCGCTTGCGAGATCGCGGCAGATCTTCATGAGATCGCGGACGATGATGGGAGCCAACCCCTCGAACGGTTCGTCGAGCAGCAGGATCTTCGGATCGCGCACCAGCGCGCGGGCGATGGCGAGCATCTGCTGCTCGCCGCCCGAAAGATCGGTGCCGCGATTGGCGCGCCGCTCCTTCAGCCTCGGGAACATCTCGTAAATGCGGCCGAGCGGCCAGCGCTGCGACGCCGTCAGTCCGGCGAGGACCAGGTTTTCCTCCACGTTCAGGCTGCCGAAGATGCGCCGCTCCTCGTGCACCAATTGCATGCCGGCCAGCGCGATGGCGTGGCTCTTGCGGCCGGCCAGATCGACTCCGTCGAGCTTGACCGAGCCTGCTCGCGGCGTCACCACGCCCATCAGGCTCTTCAAGGTCGTGCTCTTGCCGGCGCCGTTGCGGCCGAGCAGGGCCACGACCTCGTTGCGCTCGACGCGCAAGGACACGTCGAAGAGAATGTGGGAGTCTCCGTAATAGGAGTTGAGCGCATTGACCTCGAGCAGGTTCATGGATTGATCACTCCATGCACGCCGCCGAGATAGGCCTCCTGCACGGCGGCGCTCCCCCTGATTTCCTCCGGCGTGCCTTCGGTCAGCACCCGTCCTTCCTGCAGGACGGTGACCCGCTCGGCGAGCTCGAACAGCGCGTCCATGTCGTGATCGATGATGATCATGGTGCGGTCGCGGCTGATCGACTTGAGGAGATTGACGGTCTCGACCCGTTCGCGCGGGCTCATGCCGGCCAGCGGCTCGTCCAGCAAGAGAAGGCTGGGCGATGTCGCAAGCGCCAGCCCGATCTCCAGCCGCCGCTTCTCGCCGTAGGCAAGCTCCGATACCGGCGTCTGCGGCCGCGACGACAGGTTCACCAGCGCCAGCGTGTGCTCGACCTGCTCGTTCAGGCCCGGGATGGCGTCGAGCGAGCGGAACATGTCGAGCTTGAACCTGCCGCGCAGCTGCGAGAGCGCCGATATGACGATGTTGTCGCGGACCGTGAGCCCGCTGAAAAGCTGGTTGACCTGATAGCTCTTGGTCAGGCCGAGCTGGCAGACATCCGTGACATTCATGCCGGTGATGTCCCGCCCGTCGAAGACGATGCTGCCTGAGGTCGGTGGGATCTCGCAGGTCAGCATCTTGAAGAAGGTCGATTTGCCTGCGCCGTTGGGTCCGATGATGCCGTGCAACTCGCCGCGGTTGACCGTGAAGTCGATGTCGCTGTTGGCGGCGACGCCGCCATAGTGCTTGGTGAGGCCGGTCGCGCGCAGCAGCGGACCAGAACCGTTCCCGCGCTTGGCGTGCGGGATCGTGGCCGCAGCGGAAAGGGATCGCCTGGGCCTTTCGGCTTCGGCTGCCTTCTGCTTCGCCACCGCAACGAGGCCCGTAGGCGCCGCCTCCTCTGCCGAAGCCTTGGTCCGCTTGCCCATGAGCAAGCGGTAGAGAGTGACAAGGCCGCCGACGATGCCGCCGCGGAGGAAGCAGACCAGGAGCACGAACACGATGCCGAGCACCAGCTTCCATGCCGCACCCATGCCGACCGCCGCCTGCAGAAAGTCCTGCAGGAACAGCCACACGGCGGCGCCAACCAGTGGCCCGAATAGCGTGCCCCTGCCGCCGATCGCGGTCTGCATCACGAGCTGACCCGAAGTGTCGAAGGTAAACGCATCGGGTGGCATGAAAGCCTGCAGCACGCCGAGCAGGCCGCCGGCAAAGCCGGCATAGGCAGCGGCGATCACAAAAGCAGTCAGCTTGTAGCCGTGGATGTTGTGGCCGACCGCGGTGGCGCGCAGCGGGTTGTCGCGGATCGCGCTGAAAATCGCGCCGACCGGCGAGCGCACGATGCGCAGCGCAATCATCATGCCGATGAAGTAGCACAGCGCGATGAAGATATAGAGCGACCAGCCATTGCTGAACGCAAACGTTGTGAAGCCGAGATTGAGGGTTGGTGTCGGCACACCCGGCAGGCCGTTTTCGCCGCCGGTCCAGTCCGACAGCGGATTGAATTCGACAAAGAAGAACACTTCCGCGATCGCGACCGTAATCATGGCGAAGTAGATGCCGGTGCGCCGCAAGGCGATCAGGCCGATCAGATAGCCGGTGACGGCGGCCGCGATCATGCCGATGACCAGCGCGCCGACCACACTGCCGAAGCCGGTGCGGGTCAACAGGTAGGCCGCGACGAAGCCGCCGGTGCCGTAGAAGGCCGACTGGCCGAACGACAGCAGCCCGGTGAAACCGAACAGGATATCGAAGCCGAGGCCGAACAGGCCCCAGACCAGGATGCGGTTCACCGTGTTCGGCGCAAAACCGAGATAGGGCAGCACGAAGGGAGCGGCGATCAGTCCAATCGCCGTCAGCGTCTCGATCAAAAAGGGGCGTTGCTTGAGCATCGGATGATCGTGCCTACTCGCGGCCCTGCACGCCGAGCAGGCCGTGCGGACGCACCACGAGCACGAGCGTCATCGCCGCAAACAGCATCACATAGGCGTAGCCTGGGTTGAACATGGAGGTGATGCTGATGATCTCGCCGGCGATCAGGCCGCCGAGGATGGCGCCGGGAAAGGATCCGACGCCGCCGATCACGACGACCACGAAGGTCTCGACGAGGATGTCGTCGCCGACGCCGGGCGTCAGCGACACCACGGGCGCATTGACGATGCCGGCAAAGCCGGCCGCCATCGCGCCAATTCCAAACACGATCATGAAGACGCGGTAGACGTTGATGCCGAGCGAAGCGACCATCACCGAATCCTCGATGCCCGCGCGCACGATCATGCCGAGGCGCGTGCGGTAAAGGGCGAGGAACAGCGCGCCGAGCGCGACAGCGACGATGCCGACCACCGCGAGCCGATAGGTCGGATAGAACGCAAAGCCGAGATTGGTGATGCCCCGGAACAGCGGGGGAGGCGGAACGACGAGCGACTGGCTGGTGAAGATCAGGCGCACGATCTCGACAAAGCAGATGCCGAGCCCGAAGGTGACGAGCAGCTGGTCCTCATCCGGGCGCTGATAGAAATGGCGGATGATGACGCGCTCCATGACGACGCCGAGGATCATCACGAACAGCGAGCCGGCGATGACGGCGACGAGGAACGAGCCCGTGTACTGGAAGGCGACGAAGCCGGCATAGCCGCCGATCATGAACATCGCGCCATGGGCGAGGTTGAGCACGCCAAGCGTGCCGTAGATAATGGTCAACCCGGAACTGATCAGCGCCAGCAACGCGCCGAGCGCCAGTCCGTTGAAGACTTGGGATACAAAGTTGGGCCAACTAATCATGAGGAACGACCGGGTCCTGATTGAACAAACTTAAGATCGCCGCGCAAGTGGCCCGTGCAAAAAAGTTGACGCCGCGGCAAGTTGGTGCTTGCCGCGGCGTCGCGGAGTCAGCTCAAGCTCAAGTATAGCCGCCGAGATTGCAGCCGAACGCGTCGGGCTTCTGCATCAGGCCCTCGCCGGGCACGATTTCGACGATGTCGTAGTAGTCCTCCTTGTTCTTCATGTCCTTTTCCGTCTTGCCCTTCACGATGATGACAGGGCGGACGCACTGGTGGTCTTCCGGGCGGTAGTGCACGTCGCCGACCAGCGAGGGAAGGGTTTCGCCCTTCTCATAGGCCTTGATGATGTCGGGCGGATAGAAGCTGCCGGCCTCCTCGACCATGTGGGCCCAGTGCGCGAAGCTGATATAGGCGTTGGCAGCGCCCCATTCCGGCTTGTAGCCATACTTCTTGTCGAAGGCGTCGTTGAACAGCTTCGCCAGCGGATATTTGTCCTCGATCGTCCACCAGTAATCGGTGGCGGCGTAGACGCCCTGCATCAGGCCGCCGGTTTCGCGCGCGATGAACGGGATCTGATAGGGTACGACCAGCTTCATCTTGTCCAGCACGCCGAACTGCTTGGCCTGCTGGGTCGAGAGCACCGCATCATGTCCCCAATTGACGTTGATCAGCACGTCGGCGCCGGAGTTGGCGACGTTGAGGAGGTATGACGAATAATCGGGCGCGCCGAGCGGCGCGACCTGGTTGGTCGCGGTGGTCCATCCTGCGGTCGCAAGATAGTCCTGCATCGACTTGGTGACGGTGTGGCCGTAGGTGTAGTCCGGCGTGAGGTAAGCGGCTTTCTTGTTCTTGCCGAAGTTCTTCACCATGATCGGACCGATCGCGGCCGCCGCGGTCTGGCCGTAGAAATTCTGGCGGAAGCCGTAGCGGACGCAGTCCTTGCCAGTGGTGTCGTTGGAGCCCGAAATGCCGGTGACGTAGAGTACCTTCTCGCGTTGCGCGAGCTTGTTCAATGCGACCGCGACCGCGCTCGAGGTCGATCCGGTCATCAGGATGGCCTTGTTCTCGGTGATGAAGCGCTGCTCGGCCTGCACCGCCTCGTTCGGCTTGGCGGCGGAGTCGGCGACGCCGATCTTCAGCTCCTTGCCGAGCACGCCCTTGGTGGTCTTCGGCGAGATCTTCTTGATCAGCTCATTGCCGCTGTTGATGTGCTCGACGGCGAGTTCCCAGCCCTTCAGTTCGTCCTCACCCTGCACGGCATAGGTACCGGTGCGTGGCACGGCGATGCCGATGAACACCGACGAGCCGGACGATCCGTCCGGATAGGTGCCGACCGCCGGATGATCCTCGGCGAGCGCGATCGGCATGCCCGCGGGCAGCATGGCGCCGCCCGCCAGTCCCGCCGCGGTCTGCAGCAACCCGCGGCGTGAAAGCAAGAAGCCAAAATTGCCTGTTCTGTTCTTCATCGGCCAACATTCTCCCGAAAATATTGTGATCTGTCTTGGCGCTGGCCGCAGGTCGAGGAACCTCCGGCCAGTCGCGACGACCGGCATCCAACCGCCGCGACACGTTGCGCATGCGTAAAATATATCGTTTCACTCTATAGAGGGCTGTCAACGTCACCTTTCGTCGAAGACGGGCTCAAATACCCCTCGATAGTATCGTAGTGAGATATATTGGAATGGGTTAGCGTGCCCGTCCGGTCAGGCCAGGAACAAGAAATGCCCGCAAGCAACGGGACCGCGCGCTCGCGCTCGCCCGACGTGGCGTCGCCGGCCAGCGAAATTCCCCCGGTGAACCTCGTCAATACCTGCTTCGGCCTGGTGCAGGCCGCGCCGGCCGAGCACAGGGATCAGAACGGTCCGAGCGAACCCGCAGGCCAACGCGAACTCAGCATGCGGGCCATCAATGTGCTGCGCCTGCTCGCGGACGGGATCATGGGAGAGATACCACCACGCGACGACTGGATTCCGCCCACCGAGTTGCTGCGGAAGATCACGGTGGAGCGGCTGTCGATCGCGCGAAATTGCGGTCCGCGGACCGTGGATGAGATCGTGAGCTGGGCCGAGTCGCGCGGGGTGACGATCCAGCCGCGATTCCACGCCGGCAAGTCGCTTTCCGAAACCTGGCGCGACCTCGGCGCACGGTTTGCGTCGGGCCAGTTGACCAAGGCGGAGCTGGCCGAGGCGCTGGAGAAATCGGTGCGTCGCAAGAGCACCAAGGTACCGGTCGCGATTCAGCGGATTCTCTTGAAGTATTTGAGCCGGATGGGCGAGGATCGCCGGCGCGGGTGATTCCGGTTTGGACCGCGGAAAGCCCCGATGGGCCGCGGTCCACAGATATTGCGGAACTTCCATATGGCGGCGGGCCAGCCTTAGTGTCAACGTCGCCCAGGCGGCATGCGGCATAGAATTAGAAATGTCTTCTCCCGGCAGAAGCAAACATCCGAAGAAAACGCGCGCGGCCGCGAGCAGCGCTCGTGGTGGACCGGTGGACTACGAAACCCTGGCCCGCTTCCGCTATGAGCTTCGCCAATTCCAGGCTTTCAGCGAGGTGGCCGCCAATAGCTCCGGCCTGACGGCCCAGCAACACCAGGCGTTGCTCGCGATCCGGGGCCTTTCACGTCGTGAACCGATGTCGATCGGCGATCTCGCCGGCTATCTTCTCGTTCGCCATCATACCGCGGTCGAGCTGGTGGACCGCATGACGAAGCTCAAGGTCGTCAGCCGCCGCGTCGATCCCGCCGACGGCAGGCGCGTGTTGGTGCAGCTGACCGCCGAAGGGGAGCGGCGGCTGCAGCGTCTGTCCCGGATGCATCTGCAGGAGCTTCGGGCGATGGGGCCGACGTTAACGAATATGTTGAGATTGTTCCGTCGGCGGTGAGGTGTCGCCCCGCGGGGCAGGTTTTTTACCGTGCCGGTTAACACCTGGTCAGGCCAATCCGCCTATTAAGAGACCATGAACACCGGCCTCGTCGATCGATCGTCTGATATCTCGGCTGCGCGCGCAAAAAAGCCGTCGGCCGCGAAGGCATGGCTGAAGGCGATCGAGCTCACCTCGCGCATCGAAGCGGATCCGCAGCGGCTGTTTGCCGAGGTCATCGAGGATTTTGCGGCCCGCCACGGCGAGCGGCCCGCGCTGCTTTGCGACAGCGAGACCCTCACCTATCGCGCGCTGGCCGAGCGCATCAACCGCTACGCCCGCTGGACGATCGCGGCCGGCATCAAACCCGGCGACACCGTTTGCCTGATCATGCCGACGCGGCCGGACTACGTCGCGGCCTGGCTCGGCATCAGCCGAGTCGGGGGCGTGGTGGCGCTGATCAACACCAAGCTCGTGGGACGGTCGCTCGCTCATTGCATCAATGTCGCGAGCGCCGATCACATCGTTCTCGCTCCTGAGCTGGCGGATGTCTTCGAGACGGCGCGTCCGCAGCTTGCCCGCGCGCCAATAGTCTGGACCGAAGTTGAGCTCGATCCGGCGCTGGCGCAGCTCGACGGCCGCCCGCTGTCGCCGGCCGAACGGCGTGCCGTCACCATCGGCGACCGCGCGCTCTTGATCTACACCTCAGGCACCACCGGCCTGCCGAAGGCCGCCAGCATCAGCCATCGCCGCATTCTCAACTGGGGCGGCTGGTTCGCCGGCCTGACCGACGCGACGCCCGAGGATCGCCTCTACAATTGCCTTCCGGTCTATCACTCCGTCGGCGGCATCGTCGCGCCTTGCAGCATGCTGTTTGCCGGCGGCTCGGTGGCGCTTGCGGAGAGATTCTCGGCGACGAATTTCTGGAGCGATCTCGTTCGCTGCGATTGCACGCTATTCCAGTATATCGGCGAGCTCTGCCGTTATCTCCTCAAGGCGCCGGTTTCCGAATTCGAGACGCAGCATCGGCTGCGGCTTGCCTGCGGCAACGGCTTGCGCGGCGATATCTGGGAGGAATTCCGGACGCGCTTTGCGATCCCCCAGATCCTCGAATTCTATGCCGCGACCGAAGGCAACTTCTCGCTTTATAATGTCGAAGGCAGGGTCGGCGCGATCGGCCGCATTCCGCCGCTGCTCGCGCACCGCTTTCCGGCGGCGATCGTGAAGGTGGATGCCGAGAACGGCGCGCCGCTCCGCGACGGTAACGGTCTGTGCATCGCCTGCGCCCGCAATGAGGTCGGCGAAGCCATCGGCCGCATCGGCACGGCGGATGAGGGTGGTGGCCGTTTCGAGGGTTATACCGACAAGGGCGAGACCGAGAAGAAAATCATGCGCGACGTCTTCGCCAAGGGCGATGCCTGGTTTCGCACCGGCGATCTGATGCGGCTCGACGAGCAGGGTTTTTTCCATTTCGTCGATCGCCTCGGCGATACCTTCCGTTGGAAGGGCGAGAACGTCGCGATCAGCGAGGTCAACGACGCCATCCGTGAGTGCGAAGGCGTGCACGATGCGGCGACTTACGGTGTCGAAGTTCCAGGCCATGACGGTCGGGCCGGCATGGCCGCGATCGTCGTCGCCGACGGCTTCGACTTCAATGATTTCGCGGCTCATCTGGCGCGCCGACTGCCGGCCTACGCGCATCCATTGTTCGTCCGCATTGCGACCTCGCTCGATACGACCGAAACCTTCAAGCAGAAGAAACAGTCTCTGATGCGCGAGGGATTTGATCCCGCTGCAATCAGCGAGCCGCTGTTTTACCGGGACACGCAATCGGTCGCATACCGTCCACTCGACACGGAGGGCTTCGCGCGCATCGCGGACGGTAGAATCCGTCTCTAAAGTTTTACAAAAACTTTCCATATCGCTCGAATCTTCAGCGTTCGGCGAGGGCGATGTTTACCAACCGAGCCAAAAGGTACGAGCCGCGGCTCCGTTCGTTCACACTCCCGCACTATGATGCGAGCCAACGATTTATCGAAAAGGCGAGGCATTCCATGTCGGTCAGGTTAAGGATTATCGCGGCGATGAAGCAGATCGCCGAGGAGCAGCAGGTGAAGCTACCGCCCCTCAATGACGAGCTCTCGCTGCACGAGACCGGCTTTGATTCGCTCGCCTTCGCGATCCTGGTGGCGCGCCTCGAAGACGACCTCGGTATCGATCCGTTTACCATCTCGGAGGACGCGGCGTTCCCGCTCACGGTCGGCGACTTCGTCCGGGCCTACGAAAATGTCCCCGCGTGAGGTCTTTGCGCTTCGCGACTATCTCAGCCCGGAGCTGAGGGGGCGCACACTCTCTGACGCGCGACACCAGGTGTCGCTGACCGATGTCCTGTCGCACACCTGTGTCGGCGGCCGGCTGCGCGAGCTTTCGGGACGCTCGGTGCTGCTGTCGGTGTCCGGGCAGCTGATCGCGGGTCTTGCGATGATCGAGCTCGACGGCATCGCCCGTCGCATGCTGTTGTGCCCGCCCGATCTCAATCCGGATCACGTCCAGGCGCTGATCGAGGATGCGGATATCGACGTCATCGTCACCGACGAGCCGCGGCGTTGGACGGACTCCGGCATTTACCTGATCATCGGCGCGCACTTGCCCGAGGAGCCTGCCAAGGTCGTGGCCAGGACCGAGCGCGCCACGGAATGGCTGATGCTGACGTCGGGCACGTCGGGGGTGCCGAAGATCGTCGGCCATACGCTCGAAGGTCTCTGCGGTGCGATCGTGGCCGAAGGGCCGGCGCGCGGCACGCCACCGGTCTGGGCGACCTTCTACGACATCCGCCGCTATGGCGGCCTGCAGATTTTCCTGCGTGCCGTCGTCGGCGGCGGCTCGATGGTGCTGTCCGAATATGGCGAGCCGCTTGCCGATCATGTCGCCCGGCTTTCGGCGCGCGGCGTCACCCACATTTCCGGCACGCCTTCGCATTGGCGCAAGCTTCTGATGAGCGGGGCGGCCGCAGGCTTCGCGCCGCGCTATGTCCGCCTCTCCGGCGAGATCGCCGACCAGGCCGTGCTCGATGGCCTCGCGCAAGCATTCCCCAATGCTTCCGTCGGCCATGCCTATGCCTCGACGGAAGCGGGCGTCGGCTTTGCCGTCAATGACGGCCGCGAGGGTTTTCCCGCGAGTCTGATCGGCGAGGGCCGCGACGGCGTCGAGATGAAAATCGTCGACGGCTCGCTCCGCGTCCGCTCCAAGCGCGCCGCGCATGCCTATGTCGGCAAGCGCGCATCCGCGCTCACCGATAGTGACGGTTTCGTCGACACCGGCGACATGGTTGAATTGCGCGGCGACCGCTATCACTTTGTCGGCCGCCGCGGCGGTATCATCAATATCGGCGGGCTGAAGGTTCATCCCGAGGAGATCGAGGCCGCCATCAACAGCCATGCCGGCGTGCGGATGTCTCGCGCGAAATCGCGCCGCAGCCCGATCACCGGCTCGATCGTGGTCGCGGATGTCGTGCTCGCGCCGGAAAGCGCGGGACGCGACAAGGAGATCCGCGAGGAAATCTTTGCTCAGTGCCGCGCCTCGCTCGCCTCCCACAAGGTTCCCGCCGTGATCCGCTTTGTCGAGGCGCTGAATGTAACGCCGGCCGGAAAGCTCGCGCGCTCCGATGCGTAACGTTCTCGTCACCGGCGGCAGCCGCGGCATTGGCCTTGCCATCGCCCGCAAGCTTGCGGAGGCGAGCTTCAATGTCATTGCAGTGGCGCGCCGCGAGAGCGAGGAATTGCGCGCAGCGATCGTGGAAGCAAAGCAAGGCAATCTCCACTTCCGCGCCTGCGACCTTGCCGCGATCGACGAACTGCCCGCCTTCGTCAAGACGCTGCGCGACGAGTTCGGCGCGATCTATGGCCTCATCAACAATGCCGGCCTCGGCACCGAGGGCCTGCTCGCGACGATGCACAATTCCGACATCGAGGCCTTGGTGCGCCTCAACGTGCTGTCGCCGGTGATCCTCACCAAATACATCGTGCGCCACATGATGGCTGACGGCGAGGGATGCATCGTCAATATCTCCTCGATCATCGCCTCCACGGGCTATAACGGCCTTTCCGTCTATGGCGCGACGAAAGCGGCAGCGACCGGCTTCACGCGCTCGCTGGCGCGCGAGGTTGGCAAGCTCGGCATCACCGTGAATTCGATTGCGCCCGGTTTCATCGACACCGAGCTGACCCAAAGCCTCGGCGGCGAGGGACGTGACAAGATCGCCAGGCGCAGCGCGTTGCGCCGGCTGCCCGAAGCCGACGACGTCGCGCGCATGGTGGAATATCTCTTCAGCGACGGCGGCCGCAACATCACCGGAAGCGTGCTGACCGTCGACGCCGGCAACACGGCCTGAACTGCATCGCGCTATCCCTGATGTGTTAAGACCCTCGCTAGCGCAAGCTCCTCAGCATGAGGAGATAGAGCCGCTTGTGACGTAGCAGGAAGCCGGCCTTCACACGCGATCTTGTTCCGATGCGATATTGGGCGCACTATCCCGCGCGAGACCAAAATCGCGTTTCACTCCAACGACAATGTCGAGGTCGGTGCAGTGCTGGTGCCGCTTGCGGTCGAGCCCGATGACCTCGACGGCGCGGTCACCGACCTTTCGAAAATGCCGGGTGTGCGCCACGCGACCCGGACGGTGAGCGCGCTCTAATGATGGCGAGGAGGAATCCATGGCAACGCGACGCGATTTCGTGCTTGGCGCAGCCGCGGCCACGCTGCCGCGCCTGATCACCACGGGTATCGGCGGGCCGGCAGCCGCCGCCGAGAATCCGCTGGCGCGGGAGAAGGATTGGGATCAGGGCGCCATCCAGCATCTGATCCCAACCGTCAGCCACGACCGCATGCTGATCAAGGCGTCGTTCATGCAGGCGCAGGTCGCGCCGCCGACGCTCGAAGTCGGCGACACCAAAGTGCGCGGGCAGTCCAACGCCGCGGCGGGCGACTTCTGGCAGTTCGACGTCACCGGGCTCAGCCCGGCGATGCCCTACAAGCTCTCCCTGAAAGGCGCAGGCGGGAAAGCCTTGTGCGAGCCGTGGCAGCTTGCGACGTTTCCCGCGCCGGACGCCATGCCGGAGCGGCTGCGGGTGATGATCTACACCTGCGGCGGCGGACACGAAGGGCTCAACCAGGGACTGCCCGAGGGCAAGATCAACTGGCTGCCATCGACGCTGCGGCGCCGTCTGTTGGCACGCGGGCTGTCGTTCAAGCCGGATGCGCTGATCGCCAATGGCGATCAGATCTATTGGGACTTGCGCGCGCCGCAAGCTTCCAAGGGCAGCGGCGCCTCGCCGCTCGGCAAGCAGCTTGCCGGCACCTTCGACCGCGCGCAGCCGGTGTTCGGCACGACCAACGAAGCCGTGTTCCGCCGCGCCACCGCGGCGCAGATCATTCCGCAATATGGCGCGCTGCTCCGCTCGACGCCGGTCTTCTTCATGCAGGACGACCACGACTATTTCGACAATGACGAAGCGACCGACGACATCGTCACCTTTCCGCCTGACGCCTTCATGCTCGCGCTCGCCCGCGCCACGCGCCAGCTCTACTATCCGGAATATCTGCCGGACCGGAATCGTCCGCTCGGGCTACCCGGCGCGTCGGCGGCCGATCGGCCGCCCGGCGTCGGCGAAGCTTTCGGTACGCTGCGCTATGGCAAGCTCGCCGAAATCCTGCTCTACGACATACGGCGGACCCAGACTCTTGCGGGGCCGAGCGCCGTCTTCCTCGATGGTACAGTCGAGAGCTGGCTGAAATCGCGCATGACCGACCGCGAGATGATCCATGTCGTCAACATTCCCTCCAATCCGCCGGGCTGGAGCGCCGGCAAATGGGGCGAGTGGTATCCGGACATTCTGGGCAAGGACGGCAAGCTCACCACCGATGTGCCAAAGCCTTATTGGCAGAGCGGCTGGCTCAAGCAGCACGACCGGTTGATGGCGGAGGTCGCGGCCATGCCGGGACGGATTCCGCTAGTGATCTCGGGCGACCTGCATGCGATCGCGGAGGGCCGCATGCAGCGCTCCGGCGCGCTGGATTTTGGCAAGAACCCGGTGGTCGTGATCCTGTCCGGCCCGCTCGGCACCGGCGATCGGGGCTGGCCGTCGGCGTTTCGCGGCATCGGCGCGACGCCGTCGACGCATCTGACCATGGTCGAGGATCTGAAACCGATCGAGGAGAACGGCTTCATCATCGCCGACTTCACCAAGGCCGGCATCACGGTGCGCTACTTCCGCTTCAGCTATCACACGCAATCGGCGGATGTGATCGATACGCTGGAGCCGTTCCGCGTCACCGAGCTGAAGCGGCCCTGAGCTGTGCCTGAGCGTTACTTGATCCACTTGTTGAGGTCGCCTGACACAGGGAAATGAAACTGCGGCTCGGAAGCGCTGGTTAGAGGATCGCGCCGATTCCTTTACGGCGAATCACGTTGAGAAGGACCAAAGCCGGGCCAATCGGCGTTTTGTCACCGCGTTCGAGTTGCGACACGTAGCCCGCCGTCACGTTGAGATAGCGGGCAAACACGGCTTGACTAAGCTTGGCTTGCTCACGGATGGCCCTAATTTCCGGCCCGGAAATTTTCGCGGTCCCGGGCGCCGGAACGTCAGAGCCTCCGAGATGACGCATGGTGATCTTGTCATGGGCAGCCTTGGTGAGCAGGCCGCTCTTACGCATGTCACTCGCCGTCTCCAGCAACTCCTTGGTGAGCCGACTGGTCTTTGCCTTCTTTTTTGTTTTCACTGTCATTATGCACCTCAATCAGAGTTCCGTCATTCAGCGCTCTGGCGATTTCCTCTTTGCTTGCGTTCAGGAACGAAGCCGCGATTTCACGCAAGGTGAGCAGCTCCCTATTGCTGATGTTCTCGCGCTCGTTTTTGGCGAAGGCGAAAGATAGACGGCGCGATCGGAGCCGAATCCGATCAACATACGAAAGCCGCCTCTTTTCCCCTGACCTGGACGAGCGACTCGCTGTTTGATGACGCGACCGCCAAGGTCGGCGTCAATCAGGCCTCGCTTGGCACGGTCAACGGCCTCGATGAGGTTCGCGTCGCTGATGCCGTGCTGGCGAGTGAACTTCGCAAGCGTCTTGGTTTTGAAAATACGCACAAGCACTACCATAATTCCATAAACTATAGTTTTTAGTAATATACTTCAAGAGAATTGTAACAACAATCCGGGATTAACCGCCTTCAATGCCCTCGGGCATAGATCTCGTAGCCCGTCACGACGATCTCGAACGCGATCAGGAAGATCACGATCAGCTCCAGTCGTAGCGAGCGCTTGGCCTCGATGATGTCGGCAAGCGTGGTCGCGGTATCGGAGATGACCTCGAGCTTGTGCTCCAGGATTTCAACGCGCTCGCTGAGCTCGTATTCGTCCTCCAGCCGCGCGTAGAGCCGCTCGAGATCGGGCCGGTCCCAGAGCACGTCGGGCTTCTCGCCGACCGCGACGCGGCCGGAGACGCGGTGCTGGACCAGCAGCGAGTTGCCGAGCAGCTTCAAAAGATTAGCCCGGCTCCTGGACGACTGGCCGGAGGTCGCAAGCTCGCGCGCGAACGGCTCGATGGTGTCGAAGACGTTGGCGACTTCGCGCTCGTCGCGCCCGAGCACCACGCTTTTCGCCAACGCGTCGGATACGACCAGCAGCCGCTCCAACGACATTTCCCGGACCTGGATCGGCCCGCCGACCGGGATCGGCTCCTCGCCTTCGCGGGCGACCTGGACCCTGGCCCATTCCTCCTCCCGTGGCGTGACCTTGCCGGCGGTGCGCGCGTTCAGCCGCTCGAGGAATTCCGCTTCCTGGTCCGCCGTGAGGCCGAGAAACACCACGACGCCATAGCGAAACACCACGGCAAGGCCCTGCCTGCCAACGCGCACGGCGAGCGGCGTGCTCGACAGGATCTCGCCCTCGAAGCCGGCCGTGTTGATGCGATCACCGATCTGCAGGGCGTGGATGCTGGCTTGCGTGGGGGCCTGGTCGGCCTTCCAGTCGGTCATGCCGTAGATCTAGCAGGCGATGCGCGGTTTTTCGATGACGGCGTGCGCCGGTCATCGGGTCGCTCTCGATGAAAAACCGCTGAAAGCGTTCGGCCTTTGGCAGGCTTTTGCATTCGACCTTCGGCTCCGATATTTTTTGCATGAACCCGTTCATTCATGCCGACCGTATCTCCTTTGAATTTCGGACCGGACGATCCCATCGATGACCACAGGCGGTAGCGATACGTTCTATGGCAGCATTCCAGTGTTCCGCGGCTTCACCAGCTTGATGGACCCATCGCTCTATGCGCCGCTGCCGGACGACTGGACCGTCGGCGTCGCCGACATCGTGGAATCGACCAAGGCGATCGCCGCACAGCGCTACAAGGCCGTCAACATGGCGGGCGCCGCCGTCATCGCGGCCGTGACCAATGCGCTGGGGGGCCGCGAATTTCCGTTCGTCTTCGGCGGTGACGGCGCGAGCTTCGCGGTCTCGCCCGATGATCTTCCTCTGGCCCGCGAGGCGCTGGCGGCAACCGCGATCTGGGTGAGGGAAGATCTCGATCTTTCCATGCGCGTGGCGCTGGTGCCGCTGAGTGCGATCCGCGCGCAAGGCGCCGATGTGCGCGTGGCGCGGTTCGGGCCGTCGGCGAATCTGTCCTATGCGATGTTTTCCGGCGGCGGGTTGGGTTGGGCGGAAGCCGCGATGAAGCGCGGCGAGTTTGCCGTCCCCCCGGCGCCGGCGGGCACGCAGCCGGATCTGTCGGGGCTCTCCTGCCGCTTCGAGGAGATTCCCGCGGCGCGCGGGCTCATCCTGTCGGTGCTGGTGGTGCCGACCGCGAGTGCCGATCCGGCTAACTTCCGGAAGGTGATCGAGGATGTCATCGGGCTCGTCGAGCGCACGCCGGACGCAGGGCGGCCGGTGCCGTCGGGCGGCCCACCCTTGAAATGGCCGCCGCAAGGTCTGGACTACGAGGCGCGTGCGGCGCGCCGTGGCCCGCTGTTCGCACGCAGGGGCGCGGTGCTGGCGCTGACGCTCTGGGCCTTTGTGGTGATGCGCTTCGGCATCAAGGTCGGCAATTTCGTGCCGGCGAACTACACGCGACAGGTCGTCGAAAATTCCGACTTCCGCAAATATGACGACGGCCTGCGCATGATCCTCGATTGCACCGAGGAGCTGCGGGACGAACTGGAGAAGCGCCTTGCGGCCGCGGCCGCGAACGGCATCGTCCGCTATGGCCTGCACAGCCAGGATGCGGCGATGATGACGTGCTTCACGCCATCGGTGATGCGCGCGGACCATGTGCATTTCATCGACGGCGCTCGCGGCGGCTACGCATCGGCGGCGACTGCGCTGAAAGCCATGGCGGAGTGAAGCCCAATGCAAATCACCACGGCAGCCCGTTCAAATCGAGCACGCCGTCGCGCGGGGCGCGACGGATGTCGAACACGAACGGCGCCATCGCGTCGAAGCGGATGCGGCCGTGCTTCTGCTCGCAATAGACCTCGCCGGTGAAGGAATGCCAGCCGCGCGCCTGGTAGAAGGCGAAATTGTGCGGCTCGCAGAACAGCAGCGCGAAGCGCACCGCTTCATTGGCGCGCATCGTCTCGATCGCAGCGTCGAGCGCGAGGCTGGCATAGCCGCGGCCGCGGCAATCCTCGCGGGTCATGACGCCGCCGATGCCGCCGACATGGATCTGGTGTTTGTTCCAGCTGACGGTGCGGAAATAGATGCCGACGTGGCAGGCGAGCTCGCCTTCAGGATCGTCGATCAGCGCGCGCAGGTCGGCATGCGCCCACTCGATATGGCCCCATGACAGCTTTTCAACGATGTGCGGCCCGAACACAGCGTGGTGGAGGGCTTCGACCCGCTTCCAGGAGGCATCGCCATTGAGGACGTCGATCTCGATGCTCATCGGTTCTCTCTTCTACCGCGCCGCTCGGGCGGCGATCGAATCGCGCGCCCGGTGAGTTTCGATGCTGATCGGCAGCAAAGAGCGGAGCCTTGCCTTGCCGTCATGGGGTCAAATGGTATGATTTCGCGACAGGAGTCAGGGACATCAGATGCGCCGGCTGGCCGCTCTCGTTCTTGCTATCGCATGGGCATGCTGTTTTGCCAATGGGTCCGCGCTCGCCGGCACGCGCGTGGCTCTGGTCATTGGCAATTCTGCCTATCAGAACGTTGCGGCGCTGGCCAATCCCGTCAATGATGCCGCGGCGATAGCCGAGATGTTCAAGAAGGCCGGCTTCGAGGTGGTGGTGTCGCGGCGAAATCTGAAGGCACAGGAGATGCGCCGGACGTTGCGCGAGTTCACCGATCAGGCGCACAGCGCCGATATCGCGGTGATCTATTTTGCCGGCCATGGGCTCGAGGTCGATGGCAGCAATTATGTGGTACCGGTCGACGCGGTGCTGGAGCGCGATGCTGACGTCGAGGACGAAGCGGTGTCGCTCAACCGCATCCTGCTCGCGGCCGAGCCCGCCTCGAAGCTGCGCCTCATCATCCTCGATGCCTGTCGCGACAATCCGTTCGCCAAACGGATGAAGCGGACGCTCGCTACGCGCGCGGTGAGCCGCGGCCTGGTCGGCGTTGAGGCGAACCGGCCGAACACCTTTATTGCGTTTGCCGCGAAAGAAGGCTCGACCGCCGCGGATGGCGATGGCGAGCACAGCCCGTTCACCACGGCGCTGCTGAAACATCTGACCCAGCCGGGCGTCGATATCCGCAAAGCCTTCGGTTATGTCCGCGACGACGTGATGAGCGCGACCGGCGGGCGACAGGAGCCGTATACGACCAATTCACTCGGCGGCAATGATGTGGCGCTGATCCCACTTCCCGAGCCCGCGCCAGCGCCAGCGCCAGCCCCCAAGAGCAGTGCGGACATCCGCCTCGACTATGAGCTCGCCGAACGAGTCGGCACCTTGGAAGCCTGGAATTCGTTCATCGAAGCCCATCCGGCAGGCTTTTACAGCGACCTTGCGAAGTCGCAGCGCAACAAGCTCACCGAGAGAGACGCCGGTAAGCCGTCCGGCGATTCCACGGTCGTCACGTCCGAGCCGGCCAAGCCCGCAGACGCGAAAAACGGCACCGCCAGGCCTGACGAGCCGGCGGTCGCCGCCCTTCCGCCGACATCCCCCGCCGCAACCGAGTCGCCAAAGTCCGCTGGCCCTACACCACAGGAAATCTCCCGATCATTGCAAACCGAGCTGCGGCGGGTCGGCTGCAAGGGCGGCGAGATCGACGATGAATGGACCGCTTCCGCCCGCAAGGCGTTGTCGCTGTTCAACGCGAACGCCGGCACCAGGTTCGATGTCAAGCTCGCAAGCCTTGATGCGCTGGATGCGGTGCGCGCCAGGCCGGGGCGGGTGTGTCCGCTCGAATGCAGTCGCGGATTTCGACCAAGCGGCGATCATTGCGTGAAGATCACCTGCGATGCCGACCAGGTGCTGGCTCCGAACGGCAGCTGTCGCCCAAAGCCGGAGCATGCACCCAAGGCGGTCGCCCGCCAACGCGGGCAAGGCTCCGGCGGGCGCAAATGCTTTGTCTATAACGGCACCTCGTTCTGCGAGTGAAGCGGCCTGATCGGCAGGGCTTCAATATGGTGTGCATTGGGTATGCGTGATCCGTGGCTGCGAGCAGTAGGCCACGCCACCCTGGCCGTAAAAGGTGTATTGACGCTTGCCGCGCTTCAGCCGGTTCTCGATCCTCAAGGCGCAGGAGTTGCCGATCACCGTCATGGTGGCGATGATTGAATTGTTCGGATATTCGCGCACCGCGCGAAGCGTGTGCCGGCTCACGACGCGTAGCGACGCCGATCCCCCCAGCGCTTCGGTCGGCCTGCCGCCCAGCTTGGCGGTATAGCTTTCCGTTCCCTGGATATTGGAGGACATGTCGAGGGTTGCGGTGCGATCCGTGGACAGCGTGCCCGAACCCTCGGCGTGGACGGGGAAGTCTTGCACCGCCGGCTGCGTGCAGGTCGCCACCGCATCGAAGGAAAAGCGCGCGCGCACGAGAGTCCCGGCGGCGTTGCCCGAAACCGGCAGCGTCATCGTCAGTGCCGCAAGCGTCGCAACGGCATAGGCCGCTTGGATTGTCATGATTTCCCCCTCAAAGGCATTTTCTGGAAAAAAATTGTCTGTGGCCCGATTTAATTCCAGGCGGCCGCGGTTTGCAAACATCCCGCGCGTCGCAATCCTGGCCGGGCGCTTGCGAAAAATGCGGGTGTCGTCACCCGATGGAACCTTCTATAAGGGGTTCCGTTAAGCCTACGTCTCCCTCAGTTTCGGACAACATCCCATGACCTTTACGCTTCCCCCCCTGCCTTATGCCTATGACGCCCTCGGCTCGTACATGTCCAAGGAAACGCTGGAATTTCACCACGACAAGCACCACCAGGCCTATGTCACCAATGGCAACAACGCGATCAAGGGGACCGAATTCGAAGGCAGGTCCCTCGAGGAGATCGTGAAGGGCTCCCACAACAAGAATCCCGCGGTCTTCAACAACGCCGCCCAGCACTACAACCATGTCCACTTCTGGAGCTGGATGAAGCCGAACGGCGGCGGCAGCAAGCTGCCCGGCCGGCTGGAAAAGAAGATCAAGGAGGACCTCGGCGGGTTCGAGAAATTCAAGACCGATTTTGCTGCCGCTGGCGCCGGTCAGTTCGGCTCCGGCTGGTGCTGGCTCGAGGTTAAGGGTGGCAAGCTCGCGATCTCCAAGACGCCGAACGGCGAGAATCCGCTGGTGCATGGCGCGGTCCCGATTCTCGGCTGTGACGTCTGGGAGCACTCCTACTACATCGACTATCGCAATCGCCGTCCGGATTACCTGAAGGCGTTCGTCGAACATCTCATCAACTGGGATTACGTCGACGAGTTGTTCGGCAAGGCGAGCTGATCTCCGACCTAACCGTCATTGCTGCAATGACGAGAAACACAGGGGGGCGGTAGCTCAAGCCGCCCCCCTTTGTGCTGAGGCGCGATCGCATTGGGCCCACCGGACAGGCGGATGAGTTAAGGCCGCGCTTGCGTTTGCACCGGCTTTTCCGTTGGCGCCGTCGCCCGAAGGCCGGCGGCGGCCCGCCCCAGGGTGGGTGGCCTAGTGGGACCCTTGGGCGCTGTTCGCCTTCCAGCGACCCCGCTGCCGTTCCTGGACGCGGCCATCGCCATGGCTGTCGGGAAGCCTTTGAGCGCAGACCGTCTTGGCAGATGTAATGTTATAATATAACATCTTTGGATGGTTCCACACGATCACAGCCATCACCATCATGGCCACGCCCACAGCCATGGGCCGGCGTCCCCCCACCCGGCGCAGGCCGCAACCCGGTCGATCCTGCGCATGCCCGTTTCCTCGCGACTTGCCGTAGCGTTCGCAGTGAGCGCCGCCCTGTGGGCCATCGTTTGGCTGGCGATGAGGTGAATCGTGCCCGCGCAAGTCATCCTCCGCAACGTCACGCTCGGCTATGACCGCCACCCGGCGGTGCATCATCTCTCGGGCGAGATCGCGCCCGGCGCGCTGCTCGCCGTCGTCGGTCCCAACGGCGCCGGCAAGTCGACGCTGTTTCGCGGGCTCACCCGCATCCTGAAGCCGCTCTCCGGCTCGATCGCGCTGGGTGGTCTCGATGCGCGCGACGTCGCCTATCTGCCGCAGATCGCGGAGATCGACCGCAGCTTTCCCATCACTGTGTTCGATTTCGTCGGCACCGGGCTGTGGCGCGCGACCGGCCTGTTCGGCGGCATCGGCAAGGCCGAGCGCGAGAAGATGGCGAAGGCGCTCGCCGCCGTCGGTCTCACCGGCTTCGAGAATCGCATCATCGGCACGCTCTCCGGCGGGCAGCTGCAGCGCCTGCTATTCGCGCGCGTGATGCTGCAGGACGCTCGCCTGATCGTGCTCGACGAGCCCTTCAACGCGATCGACGCCCGCACGGCGCGCGATCTGCTTTCGCTGGTCAAGCATTGGCACGCCGAGGGCCGCACGGTGCTCGCCGCCCTGCACGATCTGGAAATGGTGCGCGCCAATTTCCCGGAGACGTTGTTGCTCGCGCGCGGCCCGGTCGCCTGGGGCGCAACCGAGCACGTATTGACGCCGGACAACCTGCACGTGGCGATGCGGATGTGCGAGGCCTTCGACGATAGTGCGGCCGCCTGCATCGTCGATCCACCCTCGCGGGCGGCCTGACCGTGTCGCTTTACGCCGCGCTGGTTGCGCCCTTCACCGATTTCGAATTCATGCGCCGCGCGCTCGCCGCCATCATCGCGCTGTCATTAGGCGGCGCGCCGATCGGCGTATTCCTGATGCTGCGGCGGATGAGCCTCGTCGGCGATGCCATGGCGCATGCGATCCTGCCGGGCGCGGCCATCGGCTTCTTGCTCTACGGGCTCAATCTGCTGGCGATGATTCTGGGCGGCCTGATCGCGGGCTTTCTGGTTGCGTTGCTCGCCGGCGTTGTCGCGCGTTCGACCGGGCTGAAGGAGGACGCCTCGCTCGCGACCTTCTATCTCGCCTCGCTCGCGCTCGGCGTCACCATCGTCTCGGTGAAGGGCACCAATATCGACCTGTTGCATGTACTGTTCGGAAATATTCTCGCCATGGACGACCAGGCGTTGCTGGTCGTGGCGTTCAACGCGACCATCACCATGCTGGTGCTCGCCGTGATTTACCGGCCGCTGGTGATCGAAAGCGTCGATCCGTTGTTCCTTCGCACCGTCAGCCGTGCCGGCACGCCCGCGCATCTCGCCTTCCTCGCGCTGGTCGTGATCAATCTCGTCTCAGGCTTCCAGGCGCTCGGCACGTTGCTCTCGGTCGGGCTGATGATCCTGCCGGCGGGGACCGCGCGGTTCTGGTCGCGCGACGTCACAGGCATGATCTCGGTCGCGGTATTGGCTGCGATGTTTTCCGGCTATGCCGGTCTCGTCCTGTCGTTCCAGACCCGGATTCCCTCCGGCCCCGCGATCATCCTGGTCGCGGCGGTGCTCTATGTCGCCTCCGTGCTGTTCGGCAGCGTCGGCGGGCTGGTCCGGCAGCTCTTTCCCGGCCGCCATCTCGAGGCGTGAGCCGTGCGGCGGCTTTGGTTCATCGCATGCATCGTCGCACTGGTTGCGGCACCGCTGCATGCGCAAGATCGCCTCGACGTCGTCGCGAGCTTTTCGATCCTCGCCGATCTCGTGAAAAATGTCGGCGGCGACAGGGGCAATGTGACGACGCTGGTCGGCCCCAATGGCGATGTGCACGTCTACACGCCCGCGCCATCCGACGCCAGGAAGAATGCCGGCGCAAGGATCCTCTTCGTCAACGGTCTCGGCCTCGAAGGCTGGCTGCCGCGACTGGTGCAGTCCGCCGGCAACAAGGCGACGATTGTCACGGTGAGCAACGGCGTGGCGCCGCTCAAGCATGGCTCGGACGCCGATCCGCACGCCTGGCAATCGATTCCGAACGTCGAGATCTACGTCGCCAATATCCGCGACGCGCTGATTGCGGCTGATCCCGCGGATGCCGCGGTCTTTCGCGCCAACGCGGCGCATTATCTGACTGAGCTGGATAGCCTCGATGCCGAGGTGCGGGCCGCGATCGCGAAAATCCCGCCCGAGCGGCGCAAGGTGATCACGACCCACAACGCCTTTGGCTATTTCGCGGCGGCGTACGGCGTGGAATTCCTTGCTCCCGTCGGCGTCTCCACCGAGACCGAGCCTTCCGCCCGTAACATTGCGGCCCTGATACAGCAGATCAAGGCCGATAAAATACCTGCAGTATTTCTCGAAAATCTCAGCGATGACCGGCTCATCGCCCGGATCGCGGCCGAGACCGGGGCGAAGGCCCGCGGTATCCTCTATTCGGACGCCCTGACGGACGAAAAGGGGCCTGCCCCCACTTACATTGACCTGATAAGGCACAATATAAAGGCCCTGACCAGCGCGCTCGGCAACTAGAGGGCAGGGGGCCACCCCCGCCGCCGGCGGTGGTTCAAGCCCAGTATCTGAGGTAGTTATGGCTGAAGCTTCCAAGATTCCCGTGACCGTGCTGACCGGCTATCTCGGCGCCGGCAAGACCACGCTGCTCAATCGCATCCTGTCGGAGAACCATGGCAAGAAGTACGCCGTGATCGTCAACGAATTCGGCGAGATCGGCATCGACAACGATCTCATCATCGGCGCCGATGAAGAAGTGTTCGAGATGAACAATGGCTGCATCTGCTGCACGGTGCGCGGCGATCTCGTGCGCATCATGGAAGGCTTGATGCGGCGCAAGGGCAAGTTCGACGCCATCATTGTCGAGACCACGGGGCTCGCCGATCCGGCGCCCGTGGCGCAGACCTTCTTTGTCGACGAGGACGTGCAGAAGAATGCGCGGCTCGATGCGGTCGTCACCGTCGCCGATGCCAAATGGCTGTCCGAACGGCTGAAGGATGCGCCGGAAGCGAAGAACCAGATCGCGTTCGCCGACGTCATCGTGCTGAACAAGACCGATCTCGTCTCCAAGGGCGAACTCACCGAGGTTGAGGCGCGCATCCGTGGCATCAATCCCTACGCCAAGCTGCATCGCACCGAGCGCTGCAAGGTCGCACTGTCGGACGTGCTGGAGCGCGGCGCGTTCGATCTCGACCGAATCCTCGACATCGAGCCGGATTTTCTCGAAGTCGACGATCATGACCACGACCATGATCACGACCACCATCATGGCCATGACCATCATCACCACGATCACGACCATGATCATGGCCACAGCCTGAAGCACTATCACGACGAGGACATGCAGTCGCTGGCGCTCAAGACCGACAAGCCGCTCGATCCCACCAAATTCATGCCATGGCTGCAGAACCTGGTCGCGACCGAGGGCCAGAAGATCCTGCGCTCGAAGGGCATCCTCGCCTTCACCGGCGATGACGACCGCTACGTTTTCCAGGGCGTGCACATGATGCTGGAAGGTGACCACCAGAGGAAGTGGAAGAACGACGAGAAGCGCGAGAGCCGCATCGTCTTCATCGGCCGCGAATTGCCGGAGCAGACGATCCGCGCCGGCTTTGAAAGCTGCATCACCACGTGATGAGCGGTTTCGAAACTGGCGGCGAGCAGGCCTCGATCGTTTCCGTCACCGATCGCGTGCGCGCCATCTCCGTCGGCGCGCCGGTCACTTCAGTGTATTTCCTCGGCGATCGCGCCGGCTTTGTCGGCGCCGAGGAGAACGTGTCCTTCGTCAACGCTGAAGGCGAAATCTCCAAAATCGAGGTCTTGAGCGGCGGCATCCTCTGCGCAACGTCCGACGGCAAGCGCATCGTCATGGGCGGCGACAACGGCAAGCTGGTCGCGCTTGACGCCAAAGGCGAGGTGACGGAGCTCGCGGTCGATCCAAAACGGCGCTGGATCGACAATGTCGCGCTGCATCCGGATGGCGCGGTCGCCTGGTCGATCGGCAAGACCGCTTATGTGCGCAGCGGCAAGAACGAGGACAAGTCTTTCGAGGTGCCATCGACCGTCGGTGGCCTCGCCTTCGCGCCAAAGGGGCTCCGGCTTGCGATCGCGCACTATAACGGCGCGACGCTGTGGTTTCCGAACATGGCCGCGAATGGCGAATTCCTGGAATGGGCGGGCTCGCACCTCGGCGTCACCTTCAGCCCGGACAACAAATTCCTGGTCACCGCGATGCATGAGCCGGCGCTGCATGGCTGGCGCCTCGCCGATAACCGTCACATGCGCATGTCCGGCTATCCCGGCCGCGTCAAATCGATGTCGTGGAGCGCGGGCGGAAAGTTCCTGGCGACCTCGGGCGCCGACATGGTGATCATGTGGCCGTTCGCGAGCAAGGATGGACCGATGGGCAAGGAGCCTGCGATGCTGGCGCCGCTGCAGGCGCGCGTCGCCGCTGTCGCCTGCCATCCGAAGCAGGACATCCTCGCCTGCGGTTACAGTGATGGCACAGTGCTGATGGTGCGGCTCGAGGACGGCGCTGAAATCCTGGTGCGCCGCAACGGCACGCCGCCGGTGGTGGCGCTCGGCTGGAACGTCAAGGGCACATTGCTGGCGTTTGCCGACGAAGCAGGCGAGGGAGGGATCCTGCCGCTTTAGGGCCGCAGTTCCCGAGAGGTATCCCTGGGAACCATCGGGCGGTGACCACCGTTCTTTCGGCGGAGGATTTCGCGGATGAACGATATGTCGCCCGCCGACAGGCGTGCCATCGGCCGGCAATTCGGGCTTGCCGCCCTGCTGTTGATCGGAGGGCTGGCGATTGCCGGCATCTCGCTGGCGCGCATTCATGCGGAAAACCAGCTCGAGATGGCACAGGCCACCGGCACGCCGGGGCAGCCCTTGCAGGCAACGCCGTCCCCATCGCCCCAGAGCGACAAACCCGCGGAGTCGAAGCCGGGTGGCACCCGCCCGACCACGCCGGCACCCGAGCCGGCCAGGCCCGACCCGCAAGCCCAGAAGGAAGGCGCCAAGCCCGCATTGCCACCTGCGCCCGCCGAGAAGATGGCCCCGCCAATTCCGGAGAGGAAATAGTCCCCGTCAACGAGCAACCGCGTGCGCCCGCCCCTCATCTGAGGAGCGCGGGTGGGCAAAGGCGCGAAAGCGCCGTGCCCACCATCGGTCGGGGAATTCGCAAGCGAGTTGGTGGGCACGCGGAGCCTGTCATCGGGCCGCGCGTTCACGCGGACCCGTTGGCTTTGCTACGGCTCCTCACCATGAGGTTACACAGCTCATTCTGCCGCTCTTCCAGTCTCGCTCCTGACGCAGTGTCGCCGCATAGTGGCGCGCCACAACAAGCAGCGAGGCGGGACCATGAGGATCGATGATGTCAGGCTGAAGGCTTATTCGATGCCGCTGAACAACCCGGCGTTTCCGCCGGGACCTTATCGCTTCTTCAACCGCGAATATTTCGTCATCACCTACGAGACCGATCCGGAAGCGCTCGCGGCCGTGGTGCCGGAGCCGCTGGAGGTCGTCGAGCCCGTGGTGAAATACGAGTTCATCCGCATGCCCGATTCCACCGGCTTTGGCGACTACACGGAGACCGGGCAGGTGATCCCGGTCCGCTTCAAGGGCGAGGTCGGCGCCTATACGCACGCCATGTATCTGGATGACGAGGGGCCGATCGCGGGCGGCCGCGAACTCTGGGGATTTCCGAAAAAGCTGGCGCGGCCCAAGATCGAGGTCGAGAGCGACGTGCTGGTCGGCTCGCTGCATTACGGCTCGGTGCTCTGCGCGTCCGCCACCATGGGCTACAAGCACCGTCATGCCGATCACGAGGCCGTGCTGAAATCGCTGCACGCGCCGAACTTCATTCTCAAGATCATTCCGCATGTCGACGGCAATGCGCGCATCTGCGAGCTGGTGCGCTTTCAGCTCGAGGACATCACGCTGAAGGAGGCCTGGACCGGGCCCGCCGCGCTGGGTCTGTTTCCGCACGCGCTCTGCGACGTCGCGCGACTGCCGGTGCGCGAAGTGGTGTCGGCCCTGCATTTCAAGGCGGACCTGACGCTTGGCCTGGGGACCGTGGCGTTCGACTACATGGCCAAATAGAACGGTGTCGCCATCGCCTCCAGCATCATGCGTGATCTCCAGGGGACCGCCAAACGT
>Ga0207661_10000174_pt1 | contig 41503 bp, 16 predicted proteins | sample KBSC713LmetaG_FD_184337 | JGI IMG/M metagenome (GOLD analysis project Ga0207661, IMG submission 184337) | Corn rhizosphere microbial communities from Kellogg Biological Station, Michigan, USA - KBS C7.1-3L metaG (SPAdes) (version 2) | ecosystem: Host-associated > Plants > Roots > Rhizosphere ...
TTTCGAAGATGGCCAGGTAATCGTGAATCGTCAGGACATGGCGCAGTCCGGCTTCGGCGATTAACTGTTCGCGGCGCAGCGCGGGCAGGTCGGCCGCGAGAGGGACGTAGACGCCGCCGGCTTTCAGGATGCCCATCACCGCCACCACCATTTCGAGCGAGCGTTCGATGGAGAGGCCGACGAGCGTTTCAGGCTTGACGCCCAGTGCGATGAGGCGATGCGCGACGCGATTGGCGCGCTCGTTCAGCTCGCCATACGTCAGCGTCTGCTCGCCACAAAGGAGCGCGACCGCATTCGGGAGGCGGGCCGCGTGTTCTTCGAACAGTTCGGGAATGGCTTCGGACGGAATCGCCCGCGCGGTCTGGTTGAAGTCTTCGAGCAGGCGCCGGCGCTCCAGGGCATCGAAGAGGCTGAGGCACGCCACCGGTGTTTCCGGCGCCTGGGCAACGGCTTCCAGAACCCGAAGGTACCAGTTCGAGATTTCATCCATGCGCGGGGCGTCGAAGCAGGCCGAGTCGTACTCCCAGCGGAGCCGGATCTGCTCGCCGGGGAGGGCAATCAACGTCAAGGTGTAATGCGTAGAGTCGTGCCCGGAGACATTCACCAGGCGCAAACCCGCGTCGCTTCCGCTCAGCGTGGCGCTGTCGATGGGGTAGTTCTCGAAGACCACCAGAGTATCGAAGAGGCTTCCCAGACCCGCCGCCCGCTGGATATCGGCGAGGCCCGCGTGCTGCCAGGGCAGCATGCGTGCGTGCTGCTCCTGCAGCGCCGTCAACATCTCCGCAAACGGTTGGGCGGCGGCGAGTTCGGCACGCACCGGGACGGTGTTGATGAAGAGACCGACCATCCGCTCGACGCCCGCAACTTCCGGCGGACGTCCCGACACGGTGACGCCGAAGATCACGTCATCGCTCGCCGTCAGTGCGCGCAGCAGCACCGCCCAGGCGCCCTGCACGACAGTGCTGAGCGTGAGCCCGCGTTCGCGCGCCATATCCTGCAGACGCGCGCTCAGGCGCCGCGGCACATCGACGCGGAGACGTTCGGGAGCGCCTTTGGTTTCCGTCGGCGCGAGTCGCGTCGGACCGGAGGCGCCGGCCAGCAGACCGCGCCAGGCGGTCTGCGCGGCGGCGCGGTCTTGCCCTTCGAGCCAGGCGAGATAGTCGCTGTAGGGGCGCACGGGCGGTAATACCGCGCGCGGGTCGGCGTACACCGCCAATAGCTCGCCAAAGAGCACAGGCATGGACCAGCCGTCCATCAGCACGTGGTGATTCGTGCAGACCAGCAGGTGACGGTCCGCGTGGAGTTTCAGAAGCTGGAAGCGAATCAGCGGCGATGCCGCGAGAACGAACCGCTCGGCACGGGCTGCTGCCAGCATCTCCTCGCGCCGGGCCTGCCGAGCCGGGTCGTCAAGGGCGGAGAGATCCTCTTCGCGCCATTCGAGCGTGACTCCGCCGGGAATCACCTGCACGGTGCGGCCATCCACCTCGCAAATGGCGGCCCGAAGATTGGGATGACGGCGCAGCATCGACTCCGCGGCTCGCCGCATCCGGGGCGCGTCGAGAGTGCCGGCAAACTCCAGCGCAAGTTGGACCGCGTAGACATCGGCGGCCGTATCGTCGAAGCGCGCGTGGAAAGCGATGCCCTGCTGCAACGGAGTAACCGGGAGCACATCCTGGATCTCGCCGTAAGTCGTCTCCAGGTGTTCGACCTGGTCCACCGTCAGTTGCGCCAGCGGGAAATCCGCCGGCGAGTGGCCGCCCGCGCCGGCCTCGGACGCGTGGGCCGCAATCGCCTGGAGCGCCTGCTGCCAAAGTGCGGCGAATTGCCGGATGTCGGCTTCGGCAATCGCGGAAGCAGCCCACGTCCAATGTGCAACGAGGGACGGCCCTTCGGGCGTTTCGAGCACGTGCGCGTTGACTTCCACCAGGTGGGCGAGGGGCATGGCGGGGTCGGCGCCGGCGAGGTTGACCGCAAATTCGTCGCCAGCGCCACGGAAACGGCCAAGGTAGTTGAAGCCCAGCTGCGCCTGGCCGTCAGGCAGTGGTTCGGCATCCGAATCCAGGTAGCGGAGGATCCCGTAGCCGATACCGTTGCGAGGGACGGCCCGCAGTTGTTCCTTTACCAGTTTGATGGCGCGGCCGGCAGCCGGTCCGGCGGCCAGCGCCGCGCCCGCGTCGACGCCGTGGATGTCCAGCGCGACAGGAAAGAGTGTGGTGAACCAGCCGACGGTCTGCGACACGTCGAGATCGTCGCGATAGGGCTCGCGGCCGTGGCCTTCCACGTCGATGAGGACGGAAGCGGCGCCCTTCCAGGCGGCCATCGCGATCGCCAGTCCGGCCAGCAGGATCTCATCGGCGCGAGCATGGAATTCTGCCGCTGCGCGGGAAAGTAGCGAAGAGGACAACTCCGCGGACCAGGCTTGACGGAGGCTGCCAGCATTGCCCATGAGGTCGCGCGCCGGGTCGACATCGATTCCGGGGAGCAATGGCGCACCGCGATCGAGGATACTTCTCCAGGTCCCGTGCTCGCGCCTCACCGCGCCCGATTGCGCGACGGTCGCGAGGTGTTGCGCCCAGCTTCGGAAGGAAGTACCGGCTGGCGGCAGGGTGCGGCCCTCGAGAGCGGCTCCCAGATCGGAGAGGAGGATGCGCCAGGAAACGCCATCGACGGCGAGGTGGTGAATCACGAGGAGCAGACGATCGCCGCCGCGGCCGGCATACCAGACGGCCTGCAACATTCTGCCCGCCGCCGGGTCGAGACCCGCCTCGGCGGCGCGAGCCTCGGCATCGACGGTGGCCTGCCGGTCCTCCGCCGGTATCTCGACACGCCGCAGGCAATCGATCGCGCGCCACGACCTTTCGGCGGGGACGACGAAGCGGCTGCCTTCGACCCGCAGCCCTAGCATCGGGTGACGGTCGGCCAGCCGTTCCAGAGCGCGGACGATCTCGGCTTCTCCGACGCCGCGCGGCAGAGCTACTACGGCGGACTGGCTGAAGCGCTCGATCGGACCACGGCGATGCTGGAGCCAGCGCATGATCGGCGTCGGTAGAATCTCGCCGTCCGCGGCCTCGCAAGGTTTCTCCTCGCGAAGCGGACGCGCCACTTGCGCCAGCGCGGCGACGGTCTGCTTCTGGAAGACATCGCGCGCGGTAACGCTCAGGCCGGCCTGACGGCAACGGCTGACCAGCAGAATCGATTGGATGCTGTCGCCGCCAATGGAGAAGAAGTTGTCGTGAATGCCCACGCGTGGCAGGCCGAGCAGTTCCGCGATGAGACGGCAGAGCGCCTCTTCTTCGGGCGTGCGCGGCGCGGCGTAGGCTTCGAACTGCCAGTCGGGTTCGGGAAGCGCCCGGCGATCGAGTTTGCCGTTGGACGTCAGTGGCAGACGATCGAGCGGCGCCACGGCGGACGGGATCATGTAATCCGGAAGACGGCCGGCGAGATTCCGCCGGATCGCCGCCCCATCGAGCGCCTGGCCCGCGGCGGGGACGACATAGCCGACCAGGCGCCGGTCCGCATCCGCGATCACCGCCGCCTGAGCCACGCCCGGCTCAGCCAACAGCGCCGCTTCGATTTCTCCCGGCTCCACGCGGAAGCCGCGGATCTTGAGCTGTCGATCGGCGCGGCCTGCGAATTCGAGGGTTCCATCGCCGCGCCAGCGGGCCAGATCGCCCGTGCGGTACATGCGGCGGCCCGGTTCGGAAGAATAGGGATCGGCGACGAACCGCTCCGAGGTCAGCCCCGGCCGCGCCAGATAGCCGCGCGCGAGCCCGATTCCGCTGACGTACAGTTCCCCGGTCAGTCCGACAGGGGCCGGCTCCAGCCAGGGATCGAGGACGTAGACGCGCGTGCTTCGGAGGGGCGCGCCGATCGGCGGGGCGCCTTCGTCGGGCGCGACGTCGGCCATGGTGGCGCAGACCGTGGTTTCGGTGGGCCCATAGGCGTTCACCAGACGCCGGTCCGCCGCCCATTTCGCGGCTAAGTTGCCGGAGCAGGACTCACCGGCGACGATCAACCCCGCCAGGCCGGGGACGTCGGATGGGCTCAGAGTCGAAAGCACGACGGGCGGCAGTGTGAGATGGGTGATGCGCTCGGAGCGAACGGCGTCACGTAGCGGATCGCCGCTGCGTTCCTCATCCGCCAGCACTACGAGCGCGGCGCCCGACACGAGCGCCATGGCGATTTCGGAGAGCGAGGCATCGAAGCTGAGCGAGGCAAACAGGCCGACTCGCGATTCCGCGGTGATCCCGAGCCGCGCAGCTTGGGCCAGCGCGAGGTTTGCGATTCCGGCGTGCGGGACCACCACGCCTTTGGGCTTCCCGGTCGATCCTGAGGTGTAGATCACGTAGGCGGGATGCTGTAGCCGTAGGGGCTGCACGCGGTCGCAATTCTCCGGGTTGGTTGCGCGCGCGCCATTCGATTCCTCCAACCAGTCCGCAGTGATCACCGCGGCCGCTTGCGCGTTCTGCAGCATCTCGCGCACGCGCGTTTCCGGATGCTTGGGATCGATGGGCAGATACGCGGCGCCCGCCTTGAGAACTCCCAGGACGGCGACTACCATCGCCGCCGATCGTTCGACCCGGATCGCGACTACGTCCTCCGGCCCGATCCCCATGGCGATCAGGCGGTGCGCCACGCGATTCCCACGGACGTTCAATTCCGTGTACGAGAGGCGTTCCTGGCCGAAGGTCACCGCCTCCGCATCCGGGCATTGCGCGGCTCGGTCCTCGAACAGGTCCATCAGCATCCGGGATGACGGCCCCTCGGCATGGGTATTGAAATCTTCGATAACTTGGCGCCGCTCCTCGGCGGAGAGGATGTCCAGGCGAGAGATGGGAGCGTCGGGCGCAGTTGCGGCGGCTTCCAAAAGTCGCACCAGCCGGTTGGCAATCGACTCCGCGGTGGTATGGCTAAACAGGTCAAGGCTGAATTCGAGCCCGCCCGCCAGTCCCATGGGACGGCCATCCGCCCCGCGACGGTCCTGCAGTCCGAAAATCAAATCGAATTTCGCGACCCGGGAACGAAGCGGTTCCGGGTGAACCGTCAGACCGGGAAGCCGCACGTCTTCACCGGCGCCGAGGACCACCAACATCACTTGGAACAAGGGATGCCGCGCCAGGGAGCGCGCGGGCTCGAGCGCTTCCACCACCATCTCGAAGGGCGCATCCTGGTGTTCGAACGCGGCCAGGTCGAAATCGCGCACACGGCCGATCACTTCGCGAAAGCTCGGATTGCCGGCAAGGTCGGTGCGCAAGGCCAGCGTGTTGACGAAGAAGCCGACCAAGTCTTCGAGGGACGCTTCGGAGCGGCCGCCCACGGGCGCACCGATGGGGATATCAGTGCCGGCGCCAAGCCGGCACAACAACGCAGCCAAGGCCGCGTGCAGCACCATGAACAGGCTGCTGCCCGTGGCGTTCGCGAGTTCCACCAGGCGCGCGTGCAGCGCGGAGCCGATGCGAAGCGGCACATTGCCGCCGCGAAAGGTGGCCACAGCGGGCCGCTCGAAATCGAATGGCAGCCGGAGTTCCGGCGGCGCGCCCATCAGGCGCTCGCGCCAGAAAGCCAACTGCGACGATGCCAGGCTCGTGGGATCGCGAGGATCGCCCACCATCTCGCGATGCCACAACGCGTAATCGGCATACTGGATCGGGCACTCGCGGAACTTCGCGCGATCGCCATGGAGCCGCGCGGCGTAGGCTTCCGAGAGATCGCGCGCCAACGGACCGAGCGAAGCATCATCACCGGCGATGTGATGCATGAGCACGAGCCACACGTGCCGGTCCGGCGCCAGTTGAAACAGATGCGCTCGAATCGGAAGCTCACGCTCAATGTCGAACACCCGCGCGGCCGCCTCTTCCATGCGCCGTGGCAGTTCCTCTTCGGCGACTGTTTCCCATTCGAACACGGGCGCCGTGCCGTCGGGAAGAACGTCCTGCACGGGTGTGCCGTCCGCGTCCCGATAAATCGTGCGCAGACTTTCGTGACGCGCGACCACATCGCCGAGCGCTCCGCGAAGGGCTTCGCGGTCGAGGGGGCCATCCAGCCGCAGCGCCCAAGGCATGTTGTAGGTGGCGCTCGGGCCTTCCAGCCGGTGATGAAACCAGAGCCGGCCCTGCGCATGCGAGAGCGGCACGCGTTCCGGCCGTTCCCGGCGGGTGAGGGCGGGACGGTGGGTGACAGTCCCACCGGCGCAGCGGGTCAAGGCGGCGACAGTCGGTTCGCTGAAGAATCGGGCCAATGAGAAATCCGCCCGAAACTTCTCCCGGAGACGTGTCAGCAATTGGATGGCAATCAGCGAATCGCCGCCGCATTCCAGGAAGCTGTCGTCGATCCCGATGGGGTGAATGCCCAACACTTCCGACCAGACGGCGGCAATTCCTTCTTCGACGGAGTTTCGCGGCGCCACAAACGGTGTCGCCAGATCCGGGCGCGGGTGGCGGCGTTCGGTTGCGGGCGGGGGGGTGGGGAGCGCTTCGGCGTTCAACGCGTTCCGGCGCGGCTCCAGATCGGTCGTGGACACCAGAACGCGCGGCAGCGGGTTGCCGAGAATGTATTCGAGCGCCAGGCCACCCTCGGTTGCGCTGATGCCCATTCGCAACGCGCGCTCGCGCTCCTCGCGGAGGCGGCCCGGCGCCTGGTTGTCCACCGCCATGCCGGCGTCTGACCAGGTGTCCCAATTCACGGAAACCACCAGCGTCTCGCGCGACGTTTGCTGGGCGGCGAACGCATCCAGATAGCGATTTGCCGCGCAGTAATCGATCTGTCCGACACCGCCGAGTTCCGCGCTCAGGGCAGAGCACAGCAGCAGAAACTCCGGGCGATGCGAGCGGAACGAGTCGTTGACGGCATGGACACCCTGCACCTTGGCGGCCAGCACCCGCCGTGCTTCTTCGATGGTTCGCAGCGGGATGACGCCGCCGCCGGCAACGCCAGCCGCATGAACGATACCGTCCACTGGCCCGAGCTCGTGCAGGATGGAATCGGCGAGGCGCTGCATGGCCTCCCGGTCGGTCACGTCGGCACAGGCGATGCGCACGACCGCGCCGGATTCCACCAAATCCTGCACGGCATCTCGATTCCGGTCCGTGCGGCCAACCAAGACCAGCCGCGCTTTCCAGTGCTCCGCAAGGTGGCGCGCCAGCGCACGGCCGACGCCACCCAGGCCGCCCGTCACCAGATACAGGCCGCCGCGGCGCAAGCGGCGCGCCGCGCGCACGCGATCCAGCGCAATCTTTTCGTGACGCAGGGTCCAGCGGCCGCTACGGCGCAGCGCGACATACGGCTCCTTCGAGAGCAATTCGTCGCAGAGAGGCCCCAGGATTTCGCACGGATCCGCGGGAATGTCGATAGTCCTGGTCTCGATGCCGCGTAACTCCTGGGCGATCACCATGCAGGCGCCAGGCAGCATGGCATTTCCAGGCGCCAGCGGATCGCGGTCCGAAACGGGTGCGGTCCCGGCCGTGATCACGCAGAGTTCGACCGTCGACGACGGCATCTCCGCGGATACCGCCTGCGCGAGCATCAGCAGGCGGAAAAAGCCTTCCGCCTCGCCGTCCGCTTCCACGGCGGTTTCCATGCGATTCCACCAGAAGATGATCTTCGCGGGCAGGGTGGACCGGATCAGCCGGCGCCATTCGTCCGGCGACGCCGAATCGAGTTCGGCAGTGCGGATCGTCTGGCCGCGGAGGCGCAATTCGTCGACCAGGCCCGCCGCCGCTTTCAGCCGCGGTGCAACCAGCAGCCAGGGATCGCCGTGGGAGGACGAGAGCGCAACAGGCGGCGCCGGTTTCCACACGGGTTCGTAATACCAATCGGAGACGCTGTTCCTGCCGGACGCCGGCGGGAGGGACGGCGTAGAGGGACGCGCGTCGACCCAATACCGTTGGCGCTGAAACGCGCATCCCGGAAGCGACAGCCGACGGCGCGACTCGCCGTGGTGAACCGCCTGCCAATCCACCTCGCACCCCGCGGACCACAACTCGGCGAGCGCGCGGAGGACGCTCTGTATAGCGGGAGTCCTGTCGGCCGGATGCGGCAGCGACGGCAGAACCAGCGGCCAGTCAGAATCGCGGCGCGCCTGTGCGAGCGTCGAAAGCGAGCGCCCCGGCCCGATCTCCAACAGCGCCTTCGGCCGGCCGTCGTGCAGTGTTTCGAGATTTCGGCCGAAGCGGACCGTCTCCCGCAGATGACGGCCCCAGTACTCGGGATCCGTTGCCTCCTCGGGGAGGATCCACGTGCCCGTCAGGTTCGACAAATAGGGCTGCGACGGCCGGCGCGGCCCTGCCTTTCGAACACGGGCGGTCCATTCGGCAACGGCGGAATCCATCATCCCCGAATGGAACGCATGGCTGGTGTGCAAACGCTGACACGCGATGTTCCTCCGCGCCAGCAGGCTCTCAGCCCGACCGATAGCGTCGAAAGAGCCGGAGAGCACCGAAAGCGCCGGCCCATTCACCGCTGCGACCGATAAACCCAAAGAGACTAGCTCCGCGAGTTCCGACTCCGGGAGGTGTACGGACAGCATCGCGCCCGGCGGCATCGACTGCATCAGCCGGCCGCGCGCGGCTACCAGCCGCAGAGCCTCGCGCAACGGAAAGACACCGGCAATGCACGCCGCGACGTACTCGCCGAGACTATGGCCGGCCATGGCTTGCGGTTGAACGCCCCAATCCATCCAAAGTCGCGCTAACGAGTACTCGAGGGCGAACAACGCCGGCTGTGCGACCGCGGTTTCAGCCATCCGGCGGGCCGCCGCTTCGCATTCGGCGGGACGAGCGGGATTCGGGTACAGGACGTCGCGCAAATCCCATCCGCTGTCGTCGGAGATGACATCGCAGCAGCCATCGAGGTAATCGCGGAAAACCGGTTCGCTCTCGTAGAGCGCGCGGCCCATTCCCACATGTTGCGTGCCTTGGCCGGAAAACAGGAACACCACAGGCAGCGGCGAAATCGAAACCACGCCGACGATCGCCTCTTTGGCGGAGCCCAGCGCCCTTTCGGCCGCGGCCGCGCCGCCCCGGACCAACGCAACGCGTCGATGCGCGAAGGGCTGACGGCCCAACTGCAGCGTGTATGCCACGTCAGGCAAATTGATGTCCGGATGGTCGTGCAGGTGTTGCCGCAGGCGCGTAACGGACTCGTCGAGCGCGGGCGCGCTCTTCGCCGACAGCGGAAGCAGTTGCCATTCGCGGCCGGGCTCGCCTTCCGCGCTGGGAGCCTCCTCGAGAACGATGTGCGCGTTGGTGCCGCCGACACCGAACGAACTGACGCCCGCCCGGCGAGGACGGATATCGCGCGGCCACTCGCGCAGCTGGTCTACTACGAAAAACGGACTATTTGCGAGATCGATGTTGGGATTGGGCGCGCGGTAATGCAACGTGGGGGGCAATTGCCGATGGTGTAGCGCAAGGCCCGTCTTGATCAGACTCGCGATGCCAGCCGCCGAATTGAGGTGTCCCAAATTGGTTTTGACTGAACCGATGCCACAGAACTGCTTCCGGTTCGTCTGGTCCCGGAAGACCTGCGTCAAAGCGGCGATCTCGACGGGGTCGCCGAGATGCGTGCCGGTGCCGTGGGCCTCTATGTAACCGATCTGATCCGGATCCACACCGGCCATGGTGAGCGCCGTAAGGATGGCGCGCGCCTGTCCGTCTACGCCAGGAGCGGTGTACCCCACCTTGCCGGAGCCGTCGTTACTCAGGCCGAAGCCGCGAATCACGGCGTAAATATGATCGCCCGCGAGTTTCGCGTCGTCGTACCGGCGAAGCGCCACGACGCCGGCGCCGCTGCCCGCCACCGTCCCTTGCGCGGATCCGTCGAAGGCCCGGCAGTGTCCGTCGGGCGAAGTGATGCCGCCTTCCTGCCACAGGTATCCGGCGCCATGGGGCAGCACGATGGAACTAGCGCCCGCGAGCGCCAGATCGCACTGATATTGCAGCAGGCTCTGGCACGCCTGGCACACCGCCACCAGCGAAGTGGAACACGCCGTCTGCACGGTGAGCGCGGGGCCCTTGAGATTGAGCTTGTAAGCCACGCGTGTGGCGACGTGATCTTTGTCGTTGGCGAGCGTGACCGCATACAGTCCGACGCCGGCCAGCAGCGAGGGATTGGCGTAGATGTTTTGCAGGTAGCCCGGAAGGTCGACGCCGCCGAAGACGCCGATCAGGGCCTCGGTTCGCTGCGGGTCGTAGGCTGCATCCTCGAGCGCCAGCCAGGCGCATTCGAGAAACAGGCGCTGTTGAGGATCGAGGATCTCGGCTTCACGAGGGTTGATGCCAAAGAAACCGGCGTCGAATTGATCGATACCGTCCAGGATCACCGCCCGCGGCACGTACCGCGGATTGGCGCGAATCGCCGGGTCGATACCGGCGCCCCGGATATCGTCGTCGGTCAAGTCGCGAATGGATTCGCGCCCGGCGCACAGATTCCGCCAGAACTCAGCCGGGCTCGCAGCGTCCGGGAAACGGCAGCTCATGCCGACGATGGCGACCCAACTGGAAGTATCGAGGTTGTCCTGGGGTTCCATGGTTCGTCACTTCCGCGGCTTTCGCCCTCCGGCGGACCGCCCGGCGGCATGTGCGGTGGCGAGTTTCTGGCGCGCGACGCGGTCGCGCACCTGCTGTGCGCGGACTTCGGCGGGCGCCGCGGAGTCCGGCCGTTCCAGAGCTTCGATCCGCTGCGTCAGCGCCCGGATCGTCGGGTATTGGAAGAGGTCCACCATGGTCACCTTCGCCGCTACCTGTTGCTGAATCTGTGCGAGCATGCGCGTGAGCAGCAGGGAATTGCCGCCCAAATCGAAAAGGTTGTCTTCCACGCCGGCGCCGGAGATGCCCAGGACGTTCTCCCAAATCGCCGCGATCGCGCGTTCGACGTCGTCCGCCGGCTTCGCCTCTGCGGACCTGGCGCCGCTCCCGGAGCGGGAGGGCGCCGGCAGAGCCTGCCGGTCGAGCTTACCGTTGCGAGTGAGCGGCAGCGTGGTCATCTCCACCAGTGCCGATGGCGCCATGTAATCCGGCAGACGGCTTCGCAGCCGTTCCCGCAAATCGCTCATCTCCACCTGTAAGCCGGCTCTGGGCACCACGTAGCCCACCAACTGTTTGTTCCCCCCCTCGCCCTCTTCGCGCGCCACTACCGCCGCCTGCGCCACCTCCGGAAAGTCCATCAGCGCCGCTTCAATCTCGCCCAACTCGATCCGGAAGCCGCGGATCTTCACCTGCTCGTCCGCCCGCCCCAGGTACTCCAACTCGCGGTTCTTGCGCCATCGGCCGATATCGCCCGTCCGATACATCCGCGTCCCAGACTCTCCATGCGGATCCGCGACAAACCGCGACGACGTCAGCCCCGGCCGACCCAGGTATCCACGCGCCAAGCCCGCGCCCGCCACATACAACTCCCCGGTGACCCCCGCCGGCGCCGGTTCCAGATTTCCGTCGAGCACGTAGACCCGGAGATCGGGGATGCTGCCCCCAATCATGCTTCCTTTCGCCTCGTGCGCCTGGCGCGCATCCAACGCGAGATAGCTCACGTGTACGGTGGTCTCGGTGATCCCATACATGTTCACCAGTTCGGGCCCGTGCTCGTCGTGACGGCTGTACCAGTCGGCGAGACGCCGCAAGTCCAGAGCTTCGCCCCCGAAGATCACGTAGCGGAGTGTGAGCCGCGCGGAGGTATCGGAGTTTTCGGCATCGGCCTGCATCAGTTGGTAAAACGCCGAAGGCGTCTGGTTCAGCACCGTGACCCCTTCCTCCGCCAGCAGTTCCAGAAACTCCACGGGTGAGCGGGCGATCATCTTCGGAACCACCACCAACCGGCCGCCGTACAAGAGGGCGCCCCACAGTTCCCAGACCGAGAAATCGAAGGCATACGAATGAAAGAGCGTCCACACGTCGGACGCGCCGAATGAGAACCACTTCCGCGTGCCGTCGAACAGCCGCACGACGTTTTCGTGTGTGACGATGCAGCCCTTCGGGACTCCCGTGGAACCGGACGTGTAGATGACGTAGGCCGCGTTCGCGGGCAGCAAGCCGACTTCGGGATTGTGAGCCGGCGCCTGCGCGACGGCGGCGTCATCGAGCACGAGCGCCGGACCGGCGAAGAGATGTCGACGGTCGCGGGTCGTAATCACGACCGCGGGCGCAGCATCGGCGTACATGCTTGTGAGCCGGGCTTCGGGAGAGTCGGGGTCCATGGGCACGTAAGCCGCCCCGCACTTCAAGACGCCGCAAATCGCGACGACCAGTTCCGCCGAACGGTCGAGACACACTGCGACGAGGCGATCCGGTCCGGCGCCCAAGCCGATCAGAGCGTGCGCCAAGCGGTTGGCGCGCGCGTTCAGTTCGCCATAAGTGAGGCTGTCCCCGCCGCTGGTGAGCGCGAGGGCTTCCGGATCGCGATCCACCTGCGCCTCGAACCAGGCCGGAAGCGTCGCCTCCGCGGTCGGGCGGAACAGCGGAATTCCGACGCCCAACAGATCCCGGCGCTCGGCTTCGTCCAGCATGGCAAGACGGTGGAGCGGCGCATCGGGATTCGCCAGCGCGGCTTCTAGCAGCGCCAGGTAGTGGCGCGACATCCGCTCGATTTGCCAGCCCTCGAAGAGGTCGCGGTTGTAGAGCCAAACCAGTTCCAACCCGCCTTCGTTCTCGAAACCGTGCAGTTCGAGGTCGAAGCGCACCCGGAACTCGTCGCTCCACACCGGAGCAATCTCGAGGCCTTTCAAACGCTGCAACGACATCGGCGCATTCTGCAGCGCAAACACCACCTGAAACACGGGCGTCGTATCGAGGCTGCGATTTGGCGCGAGTTCCTCGACGAGGCGTTCGAACGGAATGTCCTGGTGCTGGTATGCGTCGAGCATGGTGGTTCGCACTTCGTCCAGCAAGCCCGAGAAGGTCAGGTTGCGGCGCATCCGGATCCGGACCGCCAGGGTGTTGACGAAAAACCCGATCAGCCCCTCGAGGCGGGCATCCTGCCGGTTGGCGATGGGCGAACCGATCACGAGGTCGTCCTGGCCGGTATACCGCTCCAGCACCGCGGCGAAGCAGGCGAGCAGCGTCATGTACGGAGTGGCCTGGCGCGCATTGCTCCAGCGGCGGATCGCATCCAATCGCGCGGCGCTCAGGGAAAGCACACAGGCGCGCGCCGCGTACGTTTGTAGCGGCGGCCTCGCGGCGGCGGCAGGCAGTTCCAGGCGCTCTGGAATACCGGCCAATTGGGTTTTCCAGTATTCGATACCGTGAGCAAGCGTCACATCGCGCATCCACGCCCGCTGCCAGAGCGCGAAATCGGCGTATTGCAGCGTCACGGCCGGAAGCGGGTTGCTCCGGGCGGCGGTGTACGCCTCGTAGAGCGCTGTCAATTCCCGGTTCAGAATGGCCATAGACCAGCCATCCGAGACGATGTGATGGCACGTGCGCAACAGGATGTGATCGTCGCTCGCCAGACGCAGCAGCCGCATCCGGATCAGAGGGCCGTTGCGCAAGTCGAATGGCTCACTCCACTCTGCGCGCACCGCCGCATCGATGGTGGCCTGCCTGGTTTCGGAGCCGTGGGGGGAAACGTTCACAACCGGCAGATCGATTCTCAGCCGCGGCAGAACCACCTGGTACGGTTCGCCCTCGATTTCGTGGAACACCGTGCGCAGGCTCTCGTGCCGTTCAATGACCGTGTTGATGGCGCGTTCGAGTGCGAGGACGTCGAGCGCGCCGCGCAGTCGCATCGCCTCCGGTATGTTGTACTCGGTGCTCGAGCCGCGCAGTTGGTTGATGAACCAGAGGCGCTGTTGCGGAAAGGACAGCGGAAGCCGCTCGGGACGCGTCTGAGGCGCGACAGGCGGTCGATAAGACCAGCCGTGACCGTCCCACCAGACCGGCCGGCCCGTCTCGGTATCGACCGCTTCCTCTCCGATTACAGGCAGTTCGTCAGACATTGGTCACGTTTCTTGGTTTCCTCTTCACCGCCGCAGCCCGGGCATATCCACCTGCCTGGACTGCGGGCTGCCGTTCCGACGTCAGGAGTTGTGCCAGAACTTCGACCGTGGGCGCTTCGAAAACGCTGCGGATGGGGACGTGCACACCCAGTTGGGCGCGGATTCGGCTCACCACGCGCGTCACCATGAGGGAGTGTCCCCCCAAAGAGAAGAAGTTATCGCCAATGCCAACGCTGTCGAGACCGAGCACCTCGGCGAAGATGTCGCAGAGCAGTTTTTCTTCGGCGCTGCGCGGAGCACGGTAAGAATGCTCCTGCGTCTCCGGCGCGGGCAGCACTGCCCGATTCAGCTTGCCGTTAACCGTCAATGGCAGCGCACTCATGAGGACAAATGCCGCGGGCGCCATATAGGCAGGAATGCGCTGACCCAGATAAGTCCGCACACCCGCCTCGTCGAAGGCGGCGTCCGCGAGCGGGACCACGTAGGCCACCAGCCGCTTGCCGCCGGGTCCGTCCTCGCGCGCGACCACGGCCGCCTGGGCCACGGACGGGTGCGACTTGAGCACCGCCTCAATTTCACCCGGCTCGATACGGAAGCCGCGAATTTTCACCTGGAAATCGGCCCGCCCGAGGAATTCCACGGCGCCGTCGAGCAGCCGCCGCGCCAGATCGCCCGTCCGGTACATCCGGGCGCCCGGCTCTGCGGCGTACGGGTCCGCAACGAACCGTTCGGCCGTGAGCGACGCCTTGGAGTGATAGCCCCGCGCCAAGCCTGCGCCTGCGATGTACAATTCGCCGTTCACCCCGATGGCGGTGGGCCGCAGGTCGGAATCGAGAATATAGACCCTCGTGTTCCAGACCGGACCGCCAATGGCTGGGGCGGACGGCCACGCCGCCGGTTCGCCCGCCATAGTTTGCGCCGTGACGACGTGTGTCTCCGACGGTCCATATTGGTTATGCAGCCGGCACTCCGGATGTCGCGAGAAAAAGGAGCGCAGCGCGGGCGTAACGAGCAACATCTCGCCGGCCTGATACACGTTCCGCAACGCCGGCAGATGCGTTCCGGAAGCCACAGCCTCGGCGGCCAGGTGCTCCAGGACGATATTGGTCCCGAACAGGTCCGTGATTTCCTCCTGCCTCAAAAACGCCGCGAAGCGGTCTGGCTCCAGGCGAATCTCCGCGTCCGGGATCACCAGCGTGCCGCCGCTGAGCAGGCCGGTCAGGGTCTCCTGCAGCGAGACATCGAAGCCCGGCGATGCAAATTGGACCACGCGGGCGGGCGTCTCGCTGCGGTTCTGCCACTCCATGAGATTCAGTAACGTGACGTAGGGAAGCACGATGCCCTTGGGCTCGCCGGTGGACCCGGAAGTGTAAATGATGTACGCCGGGTGCTGTGGCCGGAGTTCCGCGGTGCGCTGCCACGAGGCCGGGTTGGCGCGTTCCGCGGCGGCGATGTCGTTCTGTATTTCGCCGCCATCGATCAAAACCACGCACGCGCCCTCGGGGAGACGGCCGTGCAGAGCGCGGTTGGACAGCACCAGCGCAGGCTTGGCGTCGGCCACGATGTGACCGGTCCGGCCTGTCGGAATTTCCGGATCGAGAGGCAGGTAACACGCTCCCGTCTTGAAGATCGCCATGAGCGCGGCCACCGCGTGGGTCGAACGGCCCAGGCAAACGCCCACCACGCTCTCCGGTCCGATGCCCCTGCCAATGAGGACGTGAGCCAGGCGATTGGCCCTCTCGTTCAATTCCTCGTAGGTGAGCGGTTCGTCGCCGAACACCACCGCCGTCTGGCCCGCCCGGCGCCGCACAATCTCCTCGAAGCTCGCGGCCAGGGTGGTGGATGGAAGCGGCGCGGCAGTCGCGTTGAACCCGGCGACGAGCCCATTGGTTTCCTCAGCGCTCAACGCGTGCAGCGACCGCAGCGGGGCGCCGGAGGTGGTCATCAATGAGTTGAGCAGCGCCTCGTAGTGGCGCGACATCTGCTCGATGCGCCAGTCGTCGAAGAGATCGCGGTTGTAAACCCAGTACAAATTCAGTTTGCCGTCCTCTTCGAACCCGTGGACCTCGAGATCGAAGCGCACGCGCATGTCGGCCGTTGGAATACGGGAGATCTCCAGCCCTTTCAGCCGCTGCACCCCCATGGGCGCATTCTGAATCGCGAACATCACCTGGAAGATGGGGGCCGAGTTCAGGGTCCGCTCGGGCGCGAGGTCTTCCACCAGGCGATCGAACGGGACGTCCTGATGCTGGTAGGCTTCGAGAGTCGTGCGGCGGATATCGCTGAGCAAGTCGTCGAAGCTCACGCTACGATCCAGGCGCAGCCGCATGACAAGGGTGTTGACGAAAAACCCGATGAGCCGCTCCAACTTCGTGTCCTGGCGGTTGGCGATGGGGGTGCCAACCACGATGTCATGCTGGCCACTGTAGCGGTGGAGAAGCACTCCGAATGCCGCCAACATCGTCATGAAGAGCGTGGTCTGGCGCGCCTGGCTGAAGCGCTTCAACGCGGCAAGTTGGAGAGGCGGCAGGGCGACCGTTCGAACGGCGGCATCGTAAGTAAGTGTCTGCGGGCGCGGCCGGTCCGTGGGCAACTCCAGGCGATCGGGAATCCCGGCCAGCTGCTGCTTCCAATAGTCCCGGCCGCGACGCAGTTGCTCCCCGTCGAGCCAACTGCGTTGCCAGAGCGCGAAATCGGCGTACTGCACCTCCAGCGGCGCCAGCGGATTCTCCCGCCCCTCGCTGTATGCCTCGTACAACTCCCCGAAATCCCGGTTGAACACTCCCATCGACCACCCGTCCGAAATGATGTGGTGGCACGTCCGCAACAGGATGTGTTCCCGCTCCCCTACCCGCAGCAACTTCATCCGCATCAGCGGCCCCCGGCTCAAATGGAACGGCTCCTCCGCCTCCCGCCGCATCGCCGCCGTTACCTTCTCTTCCCGCCGCTCCTCCTCTTCCCCGCTCCAATCCTCCTCTTCCAACACTACCCGCCCCACTCGCTCGATCACCTGCACCGGCTCCCCGTCGACTTCCGCGAAGTGCGTCCGCAGCATCTCATGCCGCTCCACGATCGTCTCGACCGCACGCCGCAACGCTTCCGCGTCCAGTTCCCCTCTCAGACGCAACGCTTCCGGCATATTGTATTCCGGGCTCGTCCCCTGCAACTGATCGATGAACCACAGCCTCTTTTGCGCATACGACAGCGGCGCCCGCTCCCGACGCTCCCCGCCCCGCAACTCCGGCTTCTTCGCTTCCCCCCTCTGCCGCACCTCCTCTACTTCCCGCGCCAGGTCTCCCAACCGCGGCGCGTCGAACAGCGCCCGCACTCCCAACTCCACCCCGAACAACTCCCGCACCCGGCTCATGACCTGCGTCGCCATCAGCGAGTGCCCACCCAATTCGAAAAAGTCGTCTTCTTCCCCTACTGCCTGCACGCCTAGGATGCTTTCCCAAATCCCCGCCAGCAGTCTCCCCGTCTCGCTCCCAGGCTCCACATACCGTTCCCCAACCCGCTCCACTCGCCCCGGCACTGGCAGCGCCTGACGGTCCACCTTCCCATTCGCCGTCAGCGGCCACGCTTCCATCACCACCACCGCCGCCGGCGTCATGTACTCCGGCAGCTTCTCCCGTAACCCCTCCTGTAACTGCTGCCCTAACTCCGCAGCCCATGCGATCCGCGCCGGCGCATTCCCGTACCGCTCCCAATAACTCACGCCTTCTGCCGGCTTCCCTTCCCCCTTCACCCAACGCGGCCGGAAGATCCCCTCATACACCCCGTCGCTACCGAACCCTCCCCAGCAGAACCCCACACGCCATTCGTCCGCCAGACGCATCACCGCATCCGGATCCTCACCCGCCACTTCCCCCGACTCCGCCGCCTCCTGTCCGCTCTCCTGCCGCTGCCACCTCTCCACCCAGCGCGCCACCCGCCCGTCGCGAATCCCGCTTACCCCTACCGCCTCATCCGCACTCTCCCCCAGCAACCTCCGCACTTGCTCCCGCCACCGCCCCTCCGCGTCCCACTTCACGCATTGCCGCGGCCGCTCGACGGCCCGCTTCTCTCCCCCGCTCACTCCGACCGTCACGTCGTACCGGAACCGGCTCAGCTCGTTGTCGTACGCTCCCCGCTTCAACGCCACTTCCGCCCATCCCAGCTTCCCCCGCCGCGACGCCCATTCCCCGAAAACTCCCGCGTCCAGCACCAGCTCTTTGTCGTTCCGCTGCGCCTGTTGCACCCGCCGCCTCAGCTCGCTACCCCCGATCCCCCCACCCGCCTTCTCCATCTGCACCGAGCTGTGGTACACCGCCTGCAGCGACTTGCTCCGCACGTCTCCGATATAGATGTGCCCCCCCGGGCGCGTCACCCGCTCCGCCTCTTCCAGGACACGCACCAGGTACGCCATGTCCGGAAAGTACTGCACGATCGAGTTCAGGATGACCAAGTCCACGCTGTCGTCGCCGAGGAATCCCAACTCCTCCGCCACCCCCTGCCGCAATTCCACCTGCCGCAGGTCTTCCCGCGTCCCCACGTACCCCCCTAACTGCCGCAACACTTCCCCCGAAAAGTCCAGTCCGATGTACCGCTCGCATCCCGGCGCCAGCCGCGTCAGCAGCAGCCCCGTCCCGCATCCCACTTCCAAAACCCGCCTCGCCTGCAACCTCCCGATCCGCGCGACCGTCTCGTCCACCCACATCCGCATCTCGGCGGCCGGGATCGGTTCCCCCGTATAGCTGCTCCGCCAACCCGTGATGTTGAAATCCCCTGCTGCCGCAGACCTCTCCCCATATGTCGACTCGTACAACTGCTGCCAATCCCCGATGAACGACGACTGCTCCCGCGCCTGTTGCTGCTCCAGACGCCGCGCCACCACATACGCCAACAGCTGTTTCTGCTCGCCTTGCTGGTGCACCCGCACGAGCGCGTCTTCCACTCGCGCATCGCTCTTCAACGCGGCTTCGATCTCGCCGAGTTCCACGCGGAATCCGCGTAGTTTCACCTGCCCGTCGCCGCGGCCCACGAATTCGATCTCGCCCCGCCCGTTCCACCGCGCCATGTCCCCGGTGCGGTACATGCGATCGCCCGGCCCCCCGTACGGGTCCGCCACGAAACGTTCGGCGGTGAAGCCGGGCGCAGCCACATAACCGCGAGCCAAGCCAGCGCCCGCGACATATAACTCGCCAACCGCTCCGATCGGACTCGGCTCCAGCCCGACATCGAGCACGTACGCGCGCCCCTGCCCAATGGGACGGCCGATCGGCAAAGCCCGATCGCACTCCGCCGCGCCAGGAACGGTATAGGTGCAGCTGAAAGTTGTGTTCTCCGTCGGACCATAGCCGTTGGTTACACGACAGTGGGGGTGCGCGCGCAGGACCTTCGCCACATGCGCGGGCGACACGACGTCACCGCCGCACAGTAGTTGCCGAATTCCACCGAGTTGCGGCAGAGCCTGATCGACGACCTGCTGGAACAGGCCCGCCGTCAGCCAGAGCGTATTCACCCGGCGCGCGGCGATTTCCTTTCCGATCTCTTCCGGCGCCGCGAATCCGGGCGGCATGATCACCACGGCGCCGCCATTCAACAGTGGACCCCAAATCTCCAGCGTCGCCGCATCGAAACTGAGTGGAGCGAATTGCAGCATCCGGGTATCGCGACTCAGTTCCACATACTTCGCATCCCGCACCAGCCGGACCACCGCGCGATGCGGCGTTAGCACACCCTTAGGGACGCCCGTGGATCCCGATGTGTAGTTGACGTAGGCCGCGCCGGACGGATGGATCGCGACACCCGGGTTTGCCGTCGGTTGGCGGTCGAGCAGCAGCTCGCAGGCATCGAGCGCTGTCGCCTCGCAGTTCTCAAATAGGCTCTGAAACCGTTCCGACGTCACGATGTGCCGCAGGCCGGCATCGGCGATCAGACGTTCTCGCCGCGCCCGGGGCAAATCGGCCCCGATTGGCACATACGCGGCGCCCGCTTTGAGGATTCCCAGAGCCGCCGCCAGCATGTCGAAGGAACGGTCGAGAGAGAGCCCGACGAGTGCGTCGGGCGTCACGCCGCGCGCTATCAGCAGATGGGCAATGCGATTGGCGCGTTGGTTCAGTTCGGCGTAAGAATAGGCCGTGTCGCCGCAGATCACCGCCGGCGCGGTCGTGTCGCGCGCGGCATCCTCGAAAATTTCCGGAATTGTTGCGGTTGGCGCCGCGTCTCTGTCGCCGTGGAACCGCTCGATCGCGGCGCGCTCGTCAGCCGGCAGTATGGGAATCTCGAATACGCGCTTGACGGAGCCGAGTAGACTGGCGATGGTTTCCAAGAACCGGTCCTGGTGCGTCGCCAGTGCGTTTACCGAATAATGGTCTGCATTGCCCAGGAACTCCAGATAAGGACCGGCCTCCAGTTGGCGGTCGTAGACCGTGATCTGCAGATCTTCTTCACGCCAGTTGCCGACGTTGTGCACCCGCATCGGATGCCCGCCGAAGCGGAAACCGTAATCGAACGCAAGCACGTTCACGGTAGTGCCGAACAACCCGGGCTCGTTCGGCTGCATCCCCAAGTCTCGGCGCAGGGCCTCTGCCGAATAGCGCTGATGGCGCAGCATGGCGCGCAGTTGTTGGGTCGTCTGCTGGAGCAACTCCTCCGCGGAGTCCCTCGGCCGCATTCGGAGGCGCAGCGGCAGGACTTTGGAGGCCATCCCGCTCCGATTCCGCATGCGCGGCCCGACGCGGCCGGTAACCGCCATTCCGAGCGCAACATCGTCCGCGCCGGTTAGCCGGTGGAGATAGAGCGCAGCGGCCGCGAGCCATAGTTGAGGCCGGCGATGGGCGGCCTCCGCGATTGCCGAGGATATCTGCCGCCCATGGCGGGCGAATCTTTTGGGATGCTCGGGGAGCAGCCCGGATGCGGTGACAGGCGCTGGCCGGTCGGCCATCTGCGCGGCCCAGTAGCGGCGGTCGCGCTGGGCGCTGGGGGAACCGCGGTATTCCTCGTCTGCGTCGAGTAAGTCGAAATAAGATGGCGGCCGCTCATCGGCGACGCGTCCCGCAAACGTCTCCGCTACTCGCCGCGCCAGTACCCAGGCGCCGTAACCGTCGTTAGACAGGTGATGGTATCTCGTATACCAGAAGTACCGGTTTTTCTCGGCGCGGAATATCGCGAACTGGTATAGTGGGCCCTCCGCAAGGTCCACAGGCCGGCACATATCGTCGAGCATCCACTGCTCGGCTGCCGCGCGTGGATCGGGGTGGGCGCTAAGGTCGAAGTAAGGGAACTTCCAATCCGGCGGCGGCGCCTGGTATTGCAGCGGGCCGTCGGGCGCATTGAGAAAACGCAGGTGCAACGAATCGGTCGACTCGACCACCCGCCGCAACGCCGCTTCGAATCGGGGCACATCGATCGAGCCCTCGATTTCGAGATACTCGGCGATATTGTAGAGGGGACTGCTCGGGTCGAGCAACTGGGCAACCCAGATGCCACGCTGCGCCGCGGATAATGGTCGTGGATTCCGGCTGTCGACAACCGCCATTGGCAGTTCCCCTGTCCCCTATATAGACCGCCCGGCGATTTCAGGGCAAAAACACACTCGCGCACCGGTTGACACACGACACCTGTCAACGCAGTTGCACACTTTGAACCACGATTGGAAACTGATCCGCCTCGACTGAATCGCGGGCTGGCCAGCTGCCCGCTACGGAAGATAACTCTCGCGGGAAATCGCCACGTGGTGATTCTTTGCGCGGCGCCGTCGATACGCGGCGCTCAAGCGCCGTGGAACGGCGATTGCGCGGCACGATCCTGCATCTCTGAGCGCGCTTCGGCGATGTGGTCTTCGATGTCCTCTGCGATCTGTTCCTGAAATTCGCGGAGCTTACTCCCGGCCACCATGCCACCCTTCACCGCGCCTTTCACAATCTGGCGGGGATACCGGCCGAAGGCGAACCCGGCAGCGCCTGCCAGCACGGCAATCATCAGCTTCATCAATCAGCCCTTTCTGAAGACCGAATCGCGATGGATCTATGCCGGCCCCCTCGAGCCGGCATAGCATCGGTTGTTTACGTGGTGGCCCTTGGCCCTTTCGGAGCGCGGGCGGCCGCGTCGGCTCGATCCTCCACCGTGTCATGTCTGGAACCAAGAAGTTCCCAGAGGTTCCTCCCTGAGTTCGAGCGGGAAATCGAGTTCGCCGCAACCAGCCAAACGCCCACCGGGCCAATTGCAATTCCCGCCGCCAGTCCCGCCAAGGTGTGTAGGGCGCCTTCTTTAATCTCGTTATCCATGTAACGACTGAACCCAGGAATCCCGATGTCTAAGGTCGCTTTCGCCACCTTCCCGACCGTCGAGTCGGCTACTAATGGGTGCGAGTGTGCTTCCGCCATGTCTCTCCTTTCGAACAACTGTATTCTATCCCGGCAATTCAAACAAGAACTAATTCCAAAAAAATCTCTGCTTTCCGGTGTGTACCGGCCAGCATTCTTCACAATCACCCGGCTGGTCTCATGACGATGGTAAGCGCTTCCCTGTCTGCACATTCCACAATGACGCGTACAGGCCGCCGAGGGCCAACAACTCGTCATGCGTGCCCTTCTCCTGGACTCTCCCTTCGTCCAAGACATAAATGCACGCGGAATTCCGAACCGTCGAAAGGCGGTGTGCAATAACGACCATACTCCGGCCCACTGCCACCCGCTCGATGGACCGATGAATGGCCGCCTCCGTCTCATTGTCGACCGACGCTGTAGCCTCATCCAGCACAAGAATGGGCGCATTCTTGATCACGGCGCGGGCGATCGAAATTCGCTGCCGTTGTCCCGTTGAGAGGCGTTGTCCGCGCTCTCCCACCATCGAGTCGTACCCCTGCGGCATACGCTCTATGAATTCGTGGGCATCGGCCGCCCGCGCCGCGGCAATCACCTCGTCGCGACTGGCGCCCGGGCGTCCGTAAGCGATGTTGTCGTACACCGTGCCGTCAAACAGGTACACATCTTGACTGACAAAACCGACGGCGCGCCGAAGTTCTTCGACAGGGAAAGACCTGATATCGACTCCGTCGATCGTAACCTCGCCGCTATCGACGTCGTAGAAGCGCAGCAGCAGCTTGACTAGCGTCGTTTTTCCCGCGCCGGTCGCACCTACGATCCCGACCGTATGGCCCGGCCGGATATCCAGATTGATTTCTTTCAGCACGTCCATTTCGGGTTCATAGCCGAAAGATACATTTTGGAAGCGAACATTGCCTCGAATCTGACCCGCCGATAGACGATCGTTGCCATCCGGGATGGTTGACTGCGCTTCAAACAGATTCAACAATCGCTGTGCGGAGACTCCGGCGTTCAGATAATTATCATAAATGTCATCTATCTGGCTCATGGACGCATAGAACTTCGGGATCAGTTGCGCCATCGTGAGAAAGGACTTGTTGGAGAGGGAACCCTGGACGACGTAAACAGCGCCGGTGGCGACGGTCATCGCCGAGGCCGTGGTGTAAACCGTTCCATGCAGGAAACTGGCATTGGCCGAACTGGCAGCGATTGCCCGGCCGTAGCTGGCTCGCCGCCGTTCGCTCGCGTTCGCGATGCGCGCGGCTTCGCGATGCTCGGCAGTGAAACTCTTGATCGTCGCAATTCCGAACAGCGCGTTGCCCAAAAGCCGGTGCAACTCCGCCGAATCCTGTCCGAACTGCGCGTACAGGGGCGCGATGCGCTTCTGAAAGTACCGCGCGGTCAGTAATACCGCCATTGCCGGGGCAGCCGCTAGCAGCCCGAGACTCGGTGAGATGAAGATCATCGTCAGCACCGAGACGCCCACCGAAACCGCCGCCTGAATCGCATTGCTCGGTCCATTCTCGAGGAACTGGCCCACCGCCATCACGTCCGCGGAGAGCACCGCGAGCAATTGGCCGGTGTTTTGCCGGTCGAAAAACGCCATATCGAGGCTTTCCAAGTGAGCGAACGCCTTGGTGCGAATCTCGTGTTCGGCGTGGGAGGCGAACTCTTTCCAAAGCTGCCGCTGCCGATGCCTCACGTACCACTCGGCAGCATTGGTAGCGGCCGTAACCAAGCCCAGCAACCACAGGCGTCCTGTGCTGGTCTTACCTGTGCCGCCGGCCTTCGTTACGCTCATCAGGGCGGACAAGCCCCATACCGGAAAAAAGCTCAACAAAGCGGTGGCAGCCGACCAGGTTGCCGACTTGGCGAGCAGTCCCTTTGGGGGTTGCGCGTGCTTCAGAAGCTGGACAATCGGGCTGTCCATGACCCACGGCCGCACCTCTTCGGGCTCTGCGGCGCCATAAGCCAGTCGGTCCAGGATGCGCTGCAATTCGGTTTCTACGGTCCCCTGGAACTGGTCCGGATCGAAAACCACCAGCACTCTGCCTGTCACCGAATTCGCTTCCGCTTCGATGACGCCTGCTAACGCCGAAAGCGCGGCCTGCACCTGCTGCGCCAATCGCGGCCGCTGGTAAATCGACGGAACCTCCCAGCGCTCTCTGCCTCGAATGGCAGATCGTAACCGGATGTTGACTTTCCTGAGCACTTCGGGAATGAGGATCTCGTCCCGCTCCGGCCGGCCTCGCGACGACTCTCGGCCAGTCTCTTCGGTTGCAGATCCTTCGGCTTTGCCCGCCTTCTCCCCACCAACAGATTCGGCCACCAGCTTGCGGATGGCGCCGTTCACCTGTCGGCAGGATGCCTGCGACGGTTTATCGGTGCAGCGAATCGAGAGCGTTTGCCGGGCGGCGTCAAACTGCCACGTCATCCGGAAATCGCCTGGACCTGAGTCGCCGCTCTCCGCATCCACGGGGATCCCCCAGGCCTTGGCGCCCGCTGCAAATCGTCTAAACTTCTCTTCCGTGAATCCCTCGAAAACCAGCGTCTCGCAACCGGGCATTCCACTCCTATAGTTCTAGCCCGCCGGACGGCGTCAGTCCGGCAAAGTTGAATCGAGTCAAAAATCTTCCTTGACTAGCAAACCAAAGTAGCATGACCGGCTGTTTCGGGCGAACAACAGAACAGTGCCTGAGCTTTGAAAGATGGCCCGAGCCGTTTCTGATCGGATCAGGCATATTCCCTGGGTCAGTCCCGGACACGCGTTGGGCAACCATTCTATCGAATCATTGCGCAGCGAGTTCGTTGGCGGGGATGTCACTGCACTTAGGGGCTGCCACTTAGGCGCAAGCGCCCAGAGAGAGTCACTGCCGTAGGCCCGTCGATGGGCAGACGCAGTCAGGGCTAGTCTCGTCGAAGAGAGTCTTTAAAGCATTCGGCAGGCTGAGAAGAGGAGCACAACCGCGAGCGCGAAGCGCAGCGGCCGCTGGGGCACACGGACTGCCAGTTTGCTTCCCACGAGAATCCCGGGAATAGCGCCGGCCAGGAGCGCCGGAACCAGGCTCCACTCCACCTCGTTGGAGCCCACATACACGAGGCTCGTGGCCGTGACCAGGATGGCCGCATGAAAGACGTCAGTCCCCACCACCGTAGAGGGCCGCTTCGGATACAGCATCATGAGAATAGGAGTGAGCAGCGTTCCGCTCCCGACGGAGGTCAAGCCGACACAGAGACCGACCATACCGCCCCACCATTGCATCGTGCGCGGACGCATCCAGCGAGAAGCTTCGTCCGAAGCCTTGCCCGGGACGAGTATCCGCGCCAACAGGATGGCGGCTACGAGCACGAGCAACGCGCCGATCGCTCGCTTGACGGCCCGTTCCGAATCGTGAATCATGTGCGGCAGCATCCAGACGAGGGACGCGCCCAGCAGGCCGCCGGGAACGCTTCCAGTCGCCAAGCGGCGCACCATAGGCAAATCCACAGTACCCTGCCGAAAATGCATAGCGGCGCCGACGATCTTGGTCAGCGCGCCATAAACCAAGTCAGTCCCAACAGCAGCAATGGGCCGAACGCCGACGACCGCAATGAGAAATGGCGCCATCAGAGCAGCTCCGCCCATCCCTGTAAGGCCGATTAGCATGCCAACAGCGAAACTCATCAGCGCTAAAGGAAAGCTCATTCATTCATCTCAGGTATCGTCCGTCGAGTTCGGACCGCGGATTATCTTCCGGGATAAACAGTTTCATAGGTCCGCTCTGGACTAAAGTTCGTTCCACGCGGGAAGCGATATTATGAATAGTTCCGCGCGGCATCAACCGATCGTAGGGCCACTCGCAGGACCGGTTCCTGCGCCACGCGCCAAAGAAGCAGTCGCACCGGAACGCTCCGCCGTAGACAGTGAGAGGAGTCCCAGCGCCAGCAACTTGCGCCAGATGCGATCACAGCTTTCCGCCGGCGGCTCACGCGAAGAATCGACTGCCACTTCCGGATCGAGCGGGGCTTCGTAGGGGTCGGAAACACCCGTAAAATGGTCGAGCTCACCCGCGAGCGCCTTGCGGTAAAGGCCTTTGACATCTCGCTCCGCAAGGACCTCCAGCGGGCAGTGCACGTGGACTTCGACGAAGTTTGGAATGCGCAAACGGATCTCGTCGCGCACCGCGCGGTAGGGCGAAATGGCCGCCACGATCGCAATCACGCCGTTCCGTGAAAGCAACTCGCAGACAAACCCGATGCGGCGGATGTTCTCGTCGCGATCGGCCTTGCTGAAGCCGAGGCCTTTCGAGAGATTCTGCCGCACGACGTCGCCATCGAGCAGCTCGACGCGGGCCCCACCGGCGCGCAGACGTTCCTCGATTATCCCGGACAGCGTGCTCTTGCCCGCGCCAGAGAGACCAGTTAACCAAAGCGTAAAACCTTCGTGGCGGATCCGCGGTTCGGCCGACATTCGCATGCCAATTTGAAATAGTAGCGTAACTGCTGCCGACCGCGGCGCCTTTCGGCTGTGCGAATGAGCGAATTTGATCGGCTTTCGATCCCCAGTTGTTTTAGTCTGTGCTCCTTCCCTATGGCGTGAACGATTCGTGGACGGCGGTCCGGAGGCGCTGGACCGAGGACGCGCCTGGACGGGTTCGTAAAGCGATCGAAAAGTATGAAGTGGCCGAACCAATTCGGCGGATAGCGTTACAACGCAAACGTGCGCATGAGCGAATTGGATCGGGTTTCGAGCGCAACTTTTCAGGTCTGCTGCTTACGAATTTCGGACGGAAGAGACTTAAACCGCGCATCGGGCGCAGCCGACAAACAACTCTCTTTGTTTGCAGCGGCCCAGACCATCTCGACAGTAATCGATCCCTGACGGTCGCGCCTCGGACGCCATTCCGGCACTCGGACTCCATTCCGGCTTGCGTCGGGCGGCGCCAGGATATAGGATACGCGGATATGGTTATCCGAAACCGCCTTGTCGCGGGTTTCACGGCGTCCCTGCTGACGCTGCTTGCCTGGCCGGTCACGGCCCAGACCACGCAAATCGACGCTTCCAATTGGGGCTCGATTGTGTCCCCGGTGTGGGGCACCGCCGGCGGCACGTTCCGGAACGGTCCGGAGCTGTTAGCCGGTCCCAACCAGTTCGGCGACTATTTCAGCGGCGTTCTGCCAAACGGCAAAATCGTCAAGCCCGCCGGGACCTCGGTCCAGGTCGGCATGAACCCGCTCGGCGTCGCACTGACGCCGGACGGCCGGTACCTCGTAACCAGCAACGCCAATTCGCGGTCGCCCGGCGCGTCCGTGCAGAATCCGAACAACCTGAGCGGCTACTCGATCTCCGTGGTCGACACCGCCACCATGCAACTGGTCTCGCGCATCGCGGGCGGCAAGTTCTTTGTCGGCGTCCAGGTGACCGGCACGGGCCCGTACACGGTGTGGGCCTCGGGCGGCGCCGACCACCTGATGTATCTCTATACGATCTCGCCAACGGGCACGATCGCCAAGGGCAGCCCGGCCTCGATCGCCATCAAGCCGATTCTGCCCGCGACCGCAGGATACGTATCGAACTACGTCCCGGACGCGGTGTTCAACACCGCCGACAGCGCCGGCAACAAGCCGCCCGTGCCGACGAACTTCAGCCGCACCGCGGGGGCGCAGATGACCTTCCCCGCCGGCTCCGCGCTCAGCCCGGACAGCAAGTTCCTGTACGTCGCTTGTAACGGCGACAACAGCGTCGCCGTCATCAACACCGCGACCGCCAAGGTAGTTCGCCAAGTCCCGGTCGGCTACTTCCCGTACGGAGTCGCCGTCAGCGCCGATGGGCAGAAGGTGCTGGTCACCAACTGGGGCATCACCGAGTATAAGTTCTGGAATCCGACTTACGATCCCGACACCGGGAAGCTGACGGCGCTCGCCGCGCCGGACGGGAACCAGTCGGACGGTTTCTACATTCCCGCGACGGACACCGACGGACCGCGGCCCAAGACCTCATCCGTCTCGATCCTGCGCGCTGCCGGCGGCAACGGCGCCTCGCTCATGATGCAGGGCGCGGTTTACCAGGGCAAGCCGCTCGACGAGCTTTACCAGGTCGGCGACACGCACCCCTCGGCCGCCGCCATCGTCCGCCAGGCGGCGTCGGGCGTCGAATACCTGTACGTGACCAAGAGCAACAGCGACGCCATCGGCATCGTCCGGCTCAGCGACAACGCGAAGCTCGCCGATTTCGACCTCTCCCCGATCGCCATGACACTCGCCGACGGGCATCCGATCCACGGCGCGTATCCAAACGCGATCGCGGTCTCGCCGGACCAGCGGCGCGTCTACGTCGCGGAGGCGGGCATCAACTCCGTCGCCGTAATCGACACCAACGATCCCGAGAAACCGAAACTCCTCGGCCGCATCCCGACCGGCTGGTATCCGACGGCGCTCGCCATCAGCGCGAACGGAAACTCGCTGTACGTCGTGAACGCTAAGGGGGTTGGCGAAGACGTGAATCCGGCGATCAACACGGGCGCGAAGCACCGGCCGACCGGCATGGTGTCGCAAAGCGGCATCGATTCCAACTACATCTTCGGGACCGTGCAGAAGGTCGATCTCGGCGCGACTCCGCTCGACAACACGACCGTCCTGCGCAACAACTACGCCATCGTGCCCGCGCCGAATCCGGATGTCGTGCCGGTCGGCGGGAAGCCTTCGACCAAGATCAAGCACGTCTTTTTCATCCTGCATGAGAATAAGACGTTCGATTCGATGCTCGGCAGCCTGCCGCAGTACGGGAACCTCGCCTCCACGACGTATAACGACCTTAAGGGCGCCGCGTACGACAATCTCCAGTACACGCGTGTCGCGCTGAACACGCAGGCCCTCGCCAGCAAGTTCGCCTCCGGCGCGAATTACTACTCGGACTCGGAGGAGAGCGACGCCGGGCACCAGTTCAGCACCTCCGGCACCGCCACCGACTACACGGAAAAGATTCTCGCTGTGAAGAGCGGCCGCGGCCTGCTGGTCACCAAGAACATGGAGGTCGAGAACTATCCGGAAGGCGGCTACATCTTCAACAACGCCGCCCGCAACGGAGTCTCGTTCAAGAACTACGGCGACCTCACCCGGATCGCCGGCACCGACGAGGGGTCGAGCCTGCCGACCGTGATGAACGATCCGATGAGCGGCAATCTCGGATATCCGCAGCTCAAGGACGACAAGGCCAGCATCACCTCGCCGCTGCAGAACGGCGGCGATGTCGATTCCCCGACGAAGGGCATGGGCCAGTCCTATTTCCTCGCCACCCCGACGCTCTCCATCCTCGGCGGCAAGAATACCAATGGGGAGACGCGTCTCGACCGTAACTATCCGGGGTGGAACTTCAACATCTCGGACCAGCGCCGCGCGCTCGAATTCATCGCCGACTTCGACCGTATGGTCCGCGCCGGAACCGTGCCGCAGTTCGTCTACATCTACCAGCCGAACGACCACACGGGCAGCGCGGTCGCGCTCAACGGCAAGGTGGTGGGCACGACGGCGGCGCAGCAGGTGGCCGACGGCGATGTTGCGCTCGGGATGGTTGTGAATCACATCATGAACAGCCCGATCTACTACGACGCCAAGACGAGCGAAGGCAGCGCGATTTTCGTCACCTGGGACGACGCGCAAGCCACGGTCGATCACATCCATCCGCATCGCACGCCGCTGCTCGTGATCGGCCCGTACGTCAAGCCGGGCTTCGTCGCGACCAAGCACTACTCGACTGCGTCGATCGTGAAGACCGAGGAGCTGATCCTCGGGTTGCCGCCGAACAACCTCGGCGACCTGCTGGCCACCGATCTTCGCGACATGTTCCAGCCGATGTACAACGGCATCACTGCGGACACGGTCCCGGTCAACCGCACCGCGAAGGTCGAGCCGTCGCCCGACGGCAAGAAGGTCTGGGGGCTGGTGGCGAAGCTGGACACCTCGGCGCCCGACCAAGACAGCAAGCGCCTCGGCGCTCTCGGCCGGCTGAGCATGGCCGCCGACGACCTGTACGAGGAGGCCTCGGTCCGGGGCCGGCTGAACACCCGGCAGTACCGCGCAGCGCAATCGAAGATCTACAAAGAGGCGCTGCGGATTGTGAAGATGCCCAAGCCGCCGGACGCTGACGACTAGCGCTTCTCACTGGGTCGGATGCGGCAGGCTTCCCGAGGGGAGCCTCGTCGTCGTCGCGTTGCCCGTATCGTCCCGAGCGCCCGCTGGAGCAGCGGAGGACCAGCGGAGGGAATAAATGACTTAGCCTTCTCCAACTCGCCGGTGGAACAATATGGGTTTTCTGCACATGGTGGCGACCGCAAGGCCTGTCGCGAAGCGTCCGTGTGCGGCAAACCCGTATTTACTGCGGGCTTGCGCTCCGCGAGTGGTGCGATTCGCTCGGCACGCGCGCGCCGTAGCAGCCCACGTCGAGAAGCTTTGGGCAAAACTATGATCCGGGGACACGGGCGAGCAGTTGCTTCATCGGTTGGGCCTGCTAGAGGCGAACGCTGGAAAAGCAGCTTGCGGACATCCGTCGCGTCGTTCATACGGACCGCGCCGGCAGGGAAGGCGGCGGACGAGAAGCGGGCCGCGGATGAGGCCGCTCGGCAGCGTGCGGCCGAGGAGCGGACCCGGTAAGCCGAACCGATTCGCGGCGCAGCAAGATGGTGTATCGATCGAGCCGGGGACGCCGTTCGGGGATTGGTTGGCGTAGGCGGCGCAACAGGCCGACCGGGTTGATCCGCTGAAGGAAAGCCCATCGTCGATTATTGACTCAAAACCCGCGCCGGAGCGGAGTTCGAGACGTATGTACCGATGTATACCAGAACATCCGTAGAACTGCAGGTTCCGGAGATCGTCCTCAGCCTAAGTGTAGTTCCGCGCGTAGTCAGCGTTCGAAACTGAGGAGTTTATCGCCGTAAGTTCGAAAAGCGTCCACGACGGGGAGCCATCAACGCCAGCCTGTGCTTTCCGAAATTCCGCGTTACCAGATTCTCGGAAGCCCTTGCCGCGGAACAACCGTAATGTCCGAAACAGTACAAATCGTCCCGCAAGCGCTGTATGGCCGGCTAGTTTTCGCGTGCTAGACTGGGCGACTTCAACCCTGAGAGGCCCTTCGATGAAATACGTTTTACCCCTCGCATTCGCATTGTGCTTTTGCGCCGATGCAGGCACAGTTCTGTTCTCCGACTTCGGTCTCAGCGACAGCTTCAGCACCGCCGGTGGCTCCGTTCTGCAAGGTTCCAACGGCAACACGCGGCAATCCATCACCCAAGCCCGCGAGTTTACGGTTTCCGGCTCTGGAGACTTCGACGTGACTGAGATTCGTCTCGCGGTGTTCGTGAATGCCGGCGCGTCTTCCTTCGCCGCCGGCATATTTACGAACAACGGCGCGTTGCCGGGCACGCAGATCGGAGCGAACTACAACCTCACCTCAAATACAGCGTGTGGCCCCTCTTGTTATTCGGTGGTGGATCAGACGGGCGTTACCGGGATCACGCTGACCGGCGGAACCTTGTACTGGATGGTCCTCCGCCCGCAGAGCCTCACGGATAGCAGCACGAACCTCTGGCGCGACAACAATCAGGGCTCGACCAGTTTGGTGGTCGCGTCCCTCGATGGCGGGAGCCACTGGATCACGGAAAACGGCGCGCAAACCAATGCCGCGTTCGCTGTGCTCGGCGACGCGGCGACCGTGGCCGCACCCGAGCCGGGCGAACTCATCCTGCTGGCCAGCGGACTGCTCGCCGTAATCGGCGCGGCCACCAGGCGCCGGCGGCGCGTGTCGGCGTTGTAAGCCTGTTTCCTCACACCCGAAACACGCCGAGGACCACACACGCGACCGTCATCACGACCGACGCACCGAACAAAAACGGAATCGCGAACTTCTGGTGCTCGACCAGATCCACTCCGGTCAATCCCACGATCAGGAACGTGGCCGGAGTTAAGGGGCTGATCGGGAAGCCCGTCGTCATCTGCCCGAGCACCGCGGCCTGCGCCATCTGAACCGGCGCGACCCCGAAGGCCTTCCCTGCCTCGGCCAACACCGGCAGCACTCCGAAATAGAACGAGTCCGGATCGAACAGCAGGCTGAGCGGCATCGAGACCAACCCCAGCGCGACCGGCAGGTGCGGTCCCACGCCGGGAGGCGCCATCGCGACCGCGGCTTTCGCCATCGCCGTCAGCATCCCGGATTCACGCATGATGCCGGTGAACGCGCCCGCCGCGAACAGGACTCCCGCCATCATGAGCGCGGCCCGGGCGTGCGCGTCGATGCGCTGCCGCTGCGTCTCGAGATCGGGATAGTTGATCTGTAACGCGAGCACGAGCCCCACCATAAACACAGCGACCGGCTCCACTTTGAACGCGATCATTCCGCCGATCATCACCAGAGTCAAAGCAAGGTTGATCCACATCCGTCCGGGACGGCGTAGCGCCAACTCCTGCGGGTCCAACTCGCGGCGGACGAGCGGGACGGCGTTCTTCTCCGACACCTTGAGGCGGCGCGCCTCCCGCCTGCCGAGCAGCCAGGCGCACGTGAAGACGAAGACGAGGCCGACCGCCTGGACCGGAGCCAGCGGATTAAAGATCGCCGCCACCGGGATCTTCAACGACGCGGCGGCGCGGATCATCGGACCGGTCCACGGCAGAAAGTTGACGCCCGCGGCCATCGAGGCGGCGCACGCCAGGGTGCGCCGATCCATGCCGAGCCGGGTGTACAACGGCAGCATCACCGGGATGGTCACGAGAAACGTCACCGCACCCGAACCGTCGAGATGGACCAGCAGCGCGAGCAGCGCCGTGCCCGCAACGATGCGCGGCGGACTCGCGCCGACCGCCGCCAGAATGCCGTCCACAAGCGGGTCGAGCATCCCGGCGTCCGTCATGACGCCGAAATAGACGATCGCGAAGATGAACATCCCGGCGACGGGCGCGACGCTCTGGATGCCGCGCACGATGAAGCCAGCAGTTCCCAGGCCGAAGCCGCCCACCAGCGCAGCCACAACCGGAACCGCGATGAGAGCCGCGAGCGGCGTCATCCACTTGCCGAGGATGACGGCGAGCAGCACCAGAATCGTCGCGAAGCCGAGGATCGCCAGCATCGTCTATTCGCCGTCGTACAGTACCGAGCGTTGCGTCAAGGAGTCGAGCGTCGCGTCATCCAAGTCCAGCAACTCCTGCAGGACGCCGCGCGTGTGCTCTCCCAATCGCGGCGCGGGTCGGCCCGGCGAGCCCGGCGTCGCCGAGAGTTTCACCGGCGTTCCGGTCACGCGATGCCGGCCGGCCGTAGGATGGTCGAGCTCGGGGAACATCTCCCTGACGGCGGACTGGGGATGCTCCGCCACGTCCTGGAAGTTGCGGACGAGCGACGACGGAATGCCGGCGGCCTGCAGGCGCTCCATCCATTCCGCTCCGGTCCGCGTGCGGAACACACCTTCGAGCAAAGGCTCCAGCGCGGCGCGATTGCAGATGCGCAACGGGTTGGAGCAGTAGTCGGGGTGCTGCTCCAACTCCGGACGTTCGATCGCGCGGCAGAACGCCGACCAGAGCTTCTCGCTGCCGACCGCGATCGCGATGGCGCGGTCCTGCGTGTGAAACACGCGATACGGGGCCACCGTCGGAAACGAGGTCCCCATCGGCTTGGGCACTTGGCCCGAACCGAGATAGCTCATGTAGTTCGAGCTCATGGTCGAGATCATGCAATCGAGCATGGAGACGTCGAGGAACTGGCCGGCCCCCGTCGTCTCCCGCGCGCGCAGTGCGAGCAGAATGCCGATCACGGAGAAGAGACCGGCGGTGACGTCGGTGACCCCGTAGCCGCAGCGCACGGACTCGCCATCCTCGGTGCCGGTGATGCTCAGCAGTCCGCTCGAGCTCTGCACCACGAGGTCCATGGCGGCCTCATCGCGAGAGGGCCCGTTCTGGCCGTAGCCGGAAATCGAACAGTAGATCAGGCGCGGATTGCGGCGGCGCAGCGCTTCGTAGCCCAGACCGAGACGGTCCATGGCGCCCGGCCGGAAGTTTTCGATCAGGACGTCCATGCGATCGATCAGACGCAGGCAGAGGTCGAGCCCTTCCGGCTGCTTCAGGTCGATCGAGATGCCGCGCTTCCCTCGGTTCAGGCCGAGGAAGAAGTGGGCCTCACCTCGGGAGAAGGGCGGTCCCCAGCCGCGCCCCATGTCGCCTTGGCGGGACTCCAGTTTGTAGACGTCCGCGCCGTAGTCGCTGAGCAGGAGCGTGCTGTACGGGCCGGCGAGCGCGTGGGAAAAGTCGAGCACCCGAATGCCGTCGAGCGGACGCATCATCGCAGCACCCCGCTGGCTTCGGCTTCGCGGACCAGCCGGTCTGCATCGTCCTGTAGCAGGAAGCGCTCCTGGACCAGCCGTTTTGCGGCGTCGCGGACCTTCTCGACGTACCGCGCATGCGTCCCGTAGCGTTCCTCGAGGGACGGCCGCGGATCGCCCGCCGCGAGCCTCTGTCCCTTCGTCTTCGCGAAGGGGATCAGTCCGCCCGAGAAGCCGCAGCCGCGCCCTTTGTAATACCCCGCCGGAGTGACGTTCCAGCCGAGATACGTTCCGAGCGGTGCCTGATGCAGCGCGGATGGGATGCCGCCGACCTCGTTGCCGTCGGCGTCTGTCTTCGGGACCAGCATCGGGATCGTGCCTCGCGCACTTGGCGGCTCGACCGTGATCTCGCCCGAGAGGTCGTTGTGCCGGAACCCAGGTCCGAAGTCGTAGTTCGGGAGCTCGTTGATCAGATTGTCGGGAAGCGGCGAGCCCGGAATCGCGGGGAAGTTCATCGCGGCGCGCGACGGCGCGACCAGTTCGCCGCGCGCGAGGGTCGGGTAGCGGCTCTCGGGCGGCGCGACATTCTTCACGACCCAATCGGTCAACGCCTGCCGCAGCGCCCGCATCGACTCCGCCGTCGGGTTCGGATTATCGGGCAGCGCGCAGGCGCGACCCGGGGCGCCGGGCTCGATCGTCTGGAAGCCGCCGCGTCCACCGCCGTGCGTGACGCCCGGGAAGTAGTAGCGGCGCACGTTCACCGGGAGCGGAATGTCGCTCTTCGCGTCCGTGCCGACGAGGCCCGGCGACATCCGTAATCCCCAGAACTCGGACGAGCCGAACGTCTCCATAATCTTGGGGCAGGTTCGAGTGGCGCGGCAGCGGTCGAGCAGGCTCGCGGCGGGTCGGCCGCGGACCTCGTCGCGATACGCGCCCCACCACAGAACACCTTCGCTGCCCGGTTCGAACCGTCCGGCGGCGCCGCCCGGAACGGCAAAACGGAAGTTCAGCGGGTTTTGCCGGGCGGCGATGTTCGGGTTCGCGCCGTCCCACACGATGCGTTTCGACTCATCCTGATTGAAGCCGAGATGCAGGAACGTCTTGATGAAGTTCCCCGATTGCGACGTGCCGAACGCAATCGCGTGGCGCGCCAGATGGACGACCGGATTCGGCGTTCCGTCGTCGTCCTTCTCCGCGTAGCGCAGGAAGGAGACCAGATCGCGCGTGGCGGCCAGTCCAATGCCGAGGATCAGCGGGTCCTTCGCCGTGTACACGACCTGGTACAGCAGGTTCGGGTCGAAGCCGCCTTTGAGGCAGACGCGCGCCGGGTCGGGCGTGCCGGGGAACGGCACGGTGTCGCAGTTCGCGAAGGCCCATTCGGAGGACGGGATCGGGATCGCTTCGCCGTCGTCGGACGCCTGCTTCGTCAGCAGCGCCTTACTGGTATCGAGCGTGACCGGCCGCTGGTAGCGAAGCGCCGCGTAGCCCGTTTCAAGGGACGCCGTCTGACCGCGGACGTTGGCGATGCGGTACAGGACCGGTCCGGTAATCGGCGCGCCATCCGCTCGATGCGCGACCGGCACGGCGATCGTCTCCAGTCCCGCGCGCGGCGCGAGATCGCCCTGCCAACCGCTGCTCACGAGGATGTGGCCCGCCGCCAGCGCATCCGCCGACGGCCGCGGATTCAGCGGCGAGTTGCCCCGGTTCGGGACTTCGTACCAAAGGACTCCGCTGGCGCGCGCGGAATCGGTGGGACGAAGCAGCGTGAACGTCGCGGAGTACTCCACCTTGCCGGACGCATTGCGCGGCGCGAGAGAAATGTCGTTGATGATGGCGTTCCCTTCGTGCTTCGGATCGAGCTCGCCGATGAAATGCCCGGTCAGGCGCTGGTACGTTCCAGCGGCCTCGGTATGCTCGACCACGAGGCGGACGAGCCGGCCGTGAGCGGGCATCGCCGCGAGCAGAACGATCGCGCAGGAAAAACGGAGCATAGGTAGAGGTTACTTCGTCCGAGGCGCGACGCATTCGAAGGAGGCGGCATCGTCGGTGCTGCCGGCGCCCTTCCACCGCGCGACTTGCGGGTACGCACAGAGAGGGCGGCTGCGGTCGACCGAGCCATTCGTCGAGTGCGTGGCGACGATCCGCGACGGCGCGGCGCCCTGGCTCACCCAGCCGTCGAGCGCGGCCAAGCCGTCGAAAGTGCCGGGGCCGGGACCGCCGGAGCAGTGTCCCATGCCGGGGATCAGGAACAGGCGCGCCACGCTCGGCACGCGAGCCTGTCCGGCCGCGCGCACCACCGCTTCGTAATAGCGAATCGTGTCCTCCGGGGGGACCACGGGGTCCGCCCCGCCGTGGTAGAGGAGGAGCTTTCCGCCGCGGCGCTGGAACGGCGCGAGGTCCGGATTGTTGGCCGTGAGGAACTCCATCTTCGAGTCGGCGTAGGCAGCATCGCGGTCGAAGTCGAAGCCGCGGAAATCCCAGTTGGGATCGTCGAACACCCAGTAGCGCCAGAAGTCCAGGCGCGCCGGCTCGCGCTGTCCGATGAAGTATCCCGACCAGCCGAGCTCGCTGCCTCGCTCCCAGCCCGCGTAGAGCCGTTCGCCGGTCCGCGGGTTCTTCGCGCCATCGTAGATCGCGCGCACCGCCGCGACCTGCGTCTTGGTCAGACAATCGGCGCCGTCGTCTCCGCGGCATTCGATCGACGCGGGGTCGAAGCGGCACGCGCGGGGATCGGAGAGGATGCCGTCTTTGACTCCGTCGAGCGCGTCGCAAGCGGCCACCACGGATTTCTGCAGGAGCGGCAGCTTCGAGGCAGGAAACGGAGCGTCACGATTCGCGGCCAGCCACGACCAGAGAAAGCCGATGTTGAGTCGCACGCGATTGTTGCCCGGCGCGCCGGCTAGGATTCCGTCGTAATCCTCGGGGAAGCGCTGCGCCTCGGTGAGCGCCTGCTGGCCGCCCGTGGAACAGCCGGAGAAGTACGCGTGGGCCGCGAACCGCCCGTAGTAGCTGCGCACGACGAGTTTGGCGGTCTCCGTCATGACGTGTACGGCGCGCCACGCCCAGTCGTTGATCTTCTCGGGGTGGCCGAGGCCGAATTTCAGGTCGCCTCCTGCGTGTCCCGTGTCCGACCCCGCGACCGCGTAGCCGGCGCGCAGCGCGCGTTCCATGTCGGCATTGCTGAGGGCGCCCGAATATCCTCCGTTGCCGGTGCCCACGAGTTTGCCGTTCCAGGCGGCGCTCTCCGGCAGCCACACCTCGATATGAATCTCGGAATCGGCGACCGGCTTGGCGACCGCCGACACGCGGCAGTACGCGGGAGTTCGGCCCGCGGCGACCGCCACTGCGGAAGTGACGGCCGTCGCCGGGAGCGTCAACGCGGTGAGGTTCTCGCAGGACGCGGCGCCGAGCGTCGCGCCCCTCACGAGAAAGATGAACACGACGAACAGCGGGACTCGCGGCATCGTCCTATTTGAACAGGAGCTGCGAGAACGTGTACAGGCTCCGCCGCCACGTCTGCCATTCGTGGGTGGTGCCCGGCGAAAGGTAGACGTAGCTGTTCGTGATGCCGGCGGCGGTGAGCTGTTCCTGATGACGCTTCAAACCGGGAGCATTCTCCAGCGGAGGCTCGGTGCCGAAGCTCATGAAGAGGACTCGGACCTTGCGATTGAATTCCGCGGGATCGGCCATCGCGCCGCTGTAAGCGGTTTTGAGATCCAGGGTCGCCGGAGGCGCGGGAGCAGGCGCCGGTGTGGGAGCCGCGCCGCCACGTCCGCCGCGACCGCCGCCGAATCCGGTCGCCGCACCGCCGCTGAAGAGGCCGATATAGGAGAACTTATCGAGGTTCACCATGGTGACGGTCGCCGTCTGCATGCCGCCCATCGAGAGGCCGGCCATCGCGCGATGGTCTTTGTCTGCGACCGTGCGGAAGTGGTGGTCGATCCACGGCATCAGATCGTTCACCATGAGCTGCCCGTACGCGCCGCCCGGAGGTCCCGTCGGAGGGCCGCCGGGACCACGTCCCGCACCGGCAGCCGGCGGAGCGCCCGCTCCCGCGCCAGGCGCAGGACCGCGTCCTCCCGCGGCAGGAGCACCCACCACGCCGGGCCTTCCGCCGGGAGCGTCGGGCCCGCCGGTCGCGCTCGTCTCCATCACGACGATCATTGGCTTCACCTTCCCTTGCGCCAGCAGGTTGTCGAGGATCACGTTCGTACGCCCCATCTCGAACCAGACGCGCTCGTCCTCGCCGCCGCCGTGCTGCAGGTACAGCACCGGGTAGCGCATCTTGACGTTCGCGTCATAACCGGGCGGCGTGTAGACGTAAATGTGACGCCACGTCTTCGTGTAAGTCGCGAAGTAGTTCTCGACGCGGACGCTGCCGTGCGGCACGTCCTTCAGGTCGTACCAGTCCACACCCGGCTCCGGGATTTCGAAGCCGTTGCACATGTGGCCGTAGCCGATGAAGCCTTGCGTGGCGGGATCGAGCACGGTCGCGCCGTCGACGAACATCCAGTAGTTGTGATACCCGGGGCTCTGCGGCGTGGTCGTCGTATAGGTCCACGCGCCGTCGGCGCCCTTTGCCATATCGACCGGAAGCGGCTGGAGCGAGTTCTGTCCCGGAGTGACGAGCCCGACCTGCACCTTCTGCGCGGTGGGAGCGACGAAGCGGAAGGTCACGCGATTGTCGGCTTCAATGCGCGGAAACTGCGCGCCGGGAAAATTGTAGGGCGAAGGATGCGCCGTTCCGGCGGGCGCGTTGGCAGGCGCCACCGGGGCGGCATTCAGTTCCTGGCGCGCGGCCGGTTTGGAATCCTTCTTGGTCGCGGCGAGACCCGCGCCCGAAACCAACAGGGCGGCGAACAAGGCAACACAGGCTTGTTTCATCAATCGCTTCTCCGTTTCCACAATGTTAGCGCTTTCGAAATGTTACGTGGGAGTATATCGCGACGCTCTCCGACGTACAAGACGGAGGCTTGAACGCGCGTACAGGCGGGGTTTTAGCTCGACGCAACAAGTGGAAACGATCATTGCGCATAGTACAATTCGCTGTATGCCGAAGCGTGCCGTGGGTCGGGAGACTCCTCCGATCCAGAGCCTCGACCGGGGATTGATGATGCTGGACGCGGTGGCGCGGTCGCCCGAGCCGGTGTCGCTTTCCCAGTTGACCACGCTCCTGGGCATCGACCGCAGCAGCGTCTTCCGCCTCGCGAACACGCTCAAGCGCCGCGGTTTTCTGGCGTACCCCGGTGGCCGCAAAGACTATGTCCTCGGCTCCGCGCTGTGGCGGCTTTCCAATCACTACGATTGGGGAACCATGCTGATCCGCGTCGCGCAGGAGCCGCTGCGGGAACTCTCCGCACGGACGAACGAGACCGCACACCTGGCGATCCGCGAAGGCCGGCAGGCGCTGTTGATCGACCATGCCACATCGAATCAGGTCATCATGGTCGCGGGACAGACCGGAGAAATCGTCCCGCTGCATTGCACGGCGCACGGCAAGGTCCTGCTCTCCGATCTCGACGAAAGCGAACTGCACAGTCTCCTGGGACGCGCCGCGCTCAAGAAGTTCACGAAGCAGACGGTGAAGTCGGTCTCCCACCTCGCCGAGATGTGCGCGCAAAGCCGCGCGCAGGGCTTCGCGACCGACGACGGCGAATATCAGGAAGGGCTGCGGTGCGTCGCCGCGCCGATCCGGGCGCACGACGGAATGATCGTCGGCTCGATCGGCATCTCGGCGCCCGCGTTGCGCTTCCCGAAAGAGCGGTATAAGTCCTGCGGCGCGCAAGTTGCCGAGGTCGCGAGCCGCATCACCGCCGAGTTTGCGGCCGACAAGAAACTCGCATAACTCGGGCTACGACCGGAAAGTGTAGCCGAGCTTCTTCAAATACTCTTTGCTGGTCCGGGCGGTCTCGAGCGGCGGCATCGGCGCGTTCGCGCTCGGGTCGAGCTCGACCATCACGATCTTCATCTCGCGGTTCTGCTCGAGCAGATCGAGCACGGCGGGGAGGTCGACCTTGCCCCGCCCCAGCGGACAATACTGCACCCAATAAGGGCCGCCGTCCCAGTCCTTCAAATGGACGTGACGGATGAGCGGCAGAAAATCCTTCACGACCTTCACGGGATCGGAGCCGCCCTTGGCAAGCTGCCCGACGTCGGGGCCGAACTTGACCGCCTTGCTGTTGACCGCGTCGAGGACCGCGTAGACCTCGTCGCGCGTCTCGATGCAGGTGCCGGTGTGCTGATGGAGCGCGGGGATGACGCCGGCGTCGGTGACCGCCTGGCCGATTTCGTTCAGGGCGGCTACGATGTCGGATTTGCTCGTCTTGAAGTCGTAGGCCGGGCGGCGCACGCCGTTCGGTCCGATGACCGCGGTTGTGCCGCCGCATTTCTGGATCAGCTTCGCCCATCGGACTGCCTTCGCGACTTCGTCGGTCCGCTTCGTCGGGTCCGTCAGGTTCACGTTGCAGTAGGCGGAGACCAGCGGCAGACCGGCCGCGTCGAGGACCGCCTTGAGTCCGCCCTTCAGTTCCCACGCATCGAGATACTCGCCAAAGGTCTCGTACCCGTTGTATCCCAGGCTCGCGACGTCGTGGATCGCGCCCGGCGCGTCGTCGGGCTTAAAGCCCCACGTGATGCCGGTGTGTCCGATCTTCAGGCGGCGCTCCGCGGCGAAGAGCCGCGACCCCGCGCCAGCGACGGCGAGCGATCCCAGGAACTGGCGGCGTTGCATCATGCGGCTGCGATCCTACCGCGTCGTCGAAAAGGAAGTCAAGGAGGTTGCATCGCGGCGCAGTGGCTAAAGCCAAGCCGTGCCCTGATACGAACAGTGGATCGGAATTTTGTATCAGGGCACGACTTCAGTCGTGCCCTGGAGTTTGGACATTTTTCCTTGAGAATGTTCTGGACTTTTAGATCAAGATGTGTTTCATTTGAATTGATGAAACAGAAGGAGGCCCTCAAGCGTCGCCTGCGCCTGACTGCGGACCTCCCTCCCG
>Ga0207661_10000175_pt1 | contig 41235 bp, 66 predicted proteins | sample KBSC713LmetaG_FD_184337 | JGI IMG/M metagenome (GOLD analysis project Ga0207661, IMG submission 184337) | Corn rhizosphere microbial communities from Kellogg Biological Station, Michigan, USA - KBS C7.1-3L metaG (SPAdes) (version 2) | ecosystem: Host-associated > Plants > Roots > Rhizosphere ...
CGCGCCAGCTCCCCATATAGTTAGTGGTGTAATACCGCCGGTGGCCTCCACGTTAGCTACTAATGTTAATGGATGGGCGGAATCATCTACCAAAAAGTTAGACGGTGATTCCATTGAGGCGTTATCTATAATGAGGCTACAAGTCTCAGCGTGCGCCGGAAAGGACATACTTGCGAACGCGTATAAATCCCCGCGTGGGTCATATGGTGTTGAACCGGTGAAAGAGTTCGTCAACTGCCTCAGTACCTGGTGCTGCACAACCGTCGATGTTTCCTGTACATTGACCGTCGTAAAGTGACCACCATGTGCGCCTTCGGTAGTATAGAAAGCTATACGCCCGCTTTGACAAAACAAATGATCGCATGAAACATGTGCAGCCGTGACGGCCGCAGTTGGCAAATCGTAAGTAGACAATGTACGTGCAACGCAGTTGCCCTCGTTATTGGTGTGCGGGAAGACAAACCCAGCCGCAGAGCCAAGCGGTCTTACACCACCACCACCTGCGTAGATATTACCGTCAGGATTCAATCCAGCTATGGCGCTGATGCAGTCTACACTTTCAATCTGGCACGACGAGGCGGCCCAAGCGTCAATACCATTAACAAAAAGAGCATGGTCGGCATTTGATGGCTGTACGTTACCAGCTACAAATAACTTCCAGTTACCATAGCCACCCATGTTATAAGTCGGGCTACCAGTGCCAGCAGCGTTATATGTTGGTAGGATGATGACCATATTCGTAATTCGTAGGAAGATGGCATTTATAGGGGCGAATGTTCCAGGCTTAGGCGGTACAAAGAAGATTCTGCCCTGTTTGTAAAGACCGTACTGCAAAACGTCGAGTTGGCTACCATCAAGGACTGTCGAACCGGACGGGTAACTATTCGGAGTTGTAATACCGTTCAGCACGTTACAATTAGCTGGTACAGCGCCCTCTATGTTTACGATAATAGGTTGTCCCGCGTCCACGGCCATACCAGAGTCTACGGTTATGACTGACCGATAGGTGGTGTTTGTAAACTTGGTAAGTGGGATTCTGCCACCGGCTACCTTTATCGTGCCGCCACCATTAGCAATAATATAGCTTACTGCTTCTTGCAAACCCCCGGTGACGGTGCCAGGAGTATCAGGGCCGTAATTTGCCCCGTCATTGGCGATAGAAGCTCCTGAACTTAAACCTTTGGTGGCCAGGGTCACTACTGGGAGGACAGAACCACTGATAGGAGCGTAGATAGGGAATTTACTAGCATACCCTCGTTTTTGCATTACATACGGTATATTGTCTTCAGCGAGTAGCATAATTATGCCTCTTTAGTGATATTTGTACGACTAGACTTCGTACCATTCAATATCAACGTTAATGCTTCCGCCCGTTACGGTCGAACCGCCCAGGTTAAGGGCAAGTTGCTGGGCCGTTCCACGAAGGGTCATTGGCTGACCATTATTGCCAAATGTCCATTCGACGATATTATTTGTGGTTGCCGTAGACGCCGAGAATGGCACAGCATCCTGCCGTACAGTTCCCACCGCCGTACCCGTAGAGGCTGGGTTGGCCGAGTAGTTCAAAAGCGTGGCCGAGGCGGCGGCATTATTTGAATCGTGCGGTACAGCAGTTACCGAGCTTGACGTACCGCCAGAATCCGCCGATGATCGCTTGATCGCCGAAACATTGACGAGGCCGCCGGTCGTTTGGGTACCGGATAATCGTATTTTAGTGACGAAAACCGTTGTTGTGCCATTGCCTGTAATCGTAAATATGTCTGTGGCAGATGCGGCAGGCGTGATGTTGGTAGAGGCAGAATACGTCTTGGATGTTTGTTGGTTGCTTTGCACTAGCCAAGGCGTTGTATTAGCCGTATTCCCCGGCTGGACGGTCCACGTCCCGCTTTGCTGGACATCCAGAGTTTGGAGTGCCCCAGGAAGAGTTGAGAAGACGATTGTACCTGCGGTAGTTCCTGCGGAAATGCCTGTGACGTTTAGGCGGAAATATCGGGCGTCGAGTGCGCCGTACATAATAACGTTACTTGAGCCGGTATTCGAAGTCGAGTGCGCCGTGGCACTGTCGCTAAAGTAAAGTAATTGCGATTTCCAGTTGACATTGTCGTTCGAAGTCTGGAAAGTCACAAGTGACCCGGTGCCCTGAGTTGTTATATGGACAGAGACCCAACGGTAATTTCCTACGTCAGTGCTACCAACAGCCTGCGCTGTGGTAGTGGTGAATGGTACGGATAAGTAGGTGCCTGCAACGATCTCGGCATTTTGTCCTGCCGCAGTGCCGTCAGACTTAAGCACGTTGACGGTGTTTGTGCCATCCGTTACTTGTACGTTCGTTACGGACGCTGACCCTCTAACAATCGACGATATGGCGGCGGCCGATTCGTTAATTGTGATCTGGACGCTACCGCTACCGCTAATCGCGGTACTTAGCCGAACCCTGAATTGTGAGAACCCGGTCATTTCGGCAGCGAGGGCAACGCTACCGTTAGCTAGAGAATATGTCTGGTCATTGAGGCCAGAAAGCAGTTCGGTGGCGTTAATCTGGTACCAGTTATACCCGTCATATCCTTCAAAGGTAATAGCACCACCACTGATTGTGCCGGTGTTTTGTACGGTGATGATTGCCGTTGAATAACCCCAACCATAGGCTGGAAGGGAGGTGTTTTGCGCGGTTGAGTTTGTCCAAGTAACTTGATAGTTAGCGGTTGAATCTTGGAATTTGTTGCCCATGGCATTCCTGATTAGATCAACCGCTTGTACGCGTGTTATTTATATTGTATCAGAAGCTTTCCATGTTGTCATGCAATAAACTTTCGCGTTCTGTGGCCTTCAATTCTCGTTCGGTAAGCATAGACTTTTGTTTGCCCAGGAGATAAAAGGCCCTATCTAGTTTCTTCTGACGTGCGACGAGAGTGGCTTCAAACTCGCGGGCGCGTTTCATGCGAATATTAGCCTCTAAAAGCAAATCCTCAGCCTTCTTAAGCTTCTCCTCAGCTTCGCCAAGCTTTTCGCCTGCCTCTATAGATATATCATGCGCCGGTTTGGACTTGTCCACGCTTTTCGGCCTCTTTCATGGCCTTGCGGACTTCTGCCGGAATCTTTTGCACACCTACTTGAATGCGGGCCGAGCCATTTTCAATAATGGCAACGCCGTGCAACGTACATCCGTACTTGTTAAGCCAATAGCCGATACGCTCGCCACAGTTTTTCTCATCCTGTTGGTCGGGTGTGAGTTCTGATTCTTGTGCTTTGATCTCTTCCATACTAAAACCTTTGCAAGATTCCTACTAATTGAGCTTTTGTATAATTAGTGCCGAATTTATAGTCAGGTGCCATATTCCGAATAAGATTAACTAGCTCGACCTTGGAGTACTTTTGCCAGTCCTCGGGAACGTTGAGGCTATCTTCGGGCGTTTCAGTATCGGCCTTAATGCGTTTTATGACATCTTCTGTCGATTCAACCGACGTTTTGTTGATTAAGCCAACGGGCGTAATAATACTGTCTTTGGTTATGCCGTCGCCTTCCGAAAGGTCAATGCCCGCTTGGCCCTTATTGTCGTAATTATCGCCGCCGATACCAGAGATTTGTGGCTTGTTCATATCTTCAAACTGCTTTAGCGTTTCTTCTCCCACGCTCTGCGGCCCGCTAAAGAAGTACGGTTCTTCTTTGATGATGATCTTTTTGATAATCTCAGGGCGCCGTATAGGGTCATTCCTCAGCATTTTTCCTTGTGAGTCACCCATTTTGCCAAGAATATGGTCAGCCAACTGCGTAGCGAAGTGCTCGCCCAAGAAACGAGGCATACGCGCCACTTCCCCAGGTTTAATACTGAATACCTGACCAGACCAGCGGACTTGGAACTTTTCGCCGTGCTCAAAAGAATAGACATGATCCCTAAAGCTTACTTTGATACGTCCGCTTTCGGGCTCACGCCACCGTTCAGAAACACGAACCGGCTCATATGTGGTATCGTAACAATCGGTGTCAATGTTTTTAATCCATAGGGTATCGTTCTCGTCGTTTCTTGGTTTTGGTGTTTCGATTTTTTCTAAACGTTCCTCGGGCTGACCCGAGTCAGTCTGTACCATGCCGTAGGTATCAGGGTGCATAAATTACGCCTCTAACTTATAACCTAACTATACCATTTTAGCTTAAGCATTTCAAGACACGCGCTGCATAGCAACGGTAACAACCATGCCTACTAGCCCAGTCATAGTTCCGCTCGGCACAAGGTTAAGCGAGTAACCAGCCGATGCCGTGGTCGGAGATGCGATAACAGTACCGTTCACGACCGTATTGGCCGTACCAGTCAACGCCATTCCGGCCGTAAGTTGGTTCGTCCCAGAACCAGGCGCCGTGCCAGATGCAGATAGCTCCACCTGAGCCGCAGCACTAGAGCCGCCGGCCGTCGTAAACCGTACAGAAGCACTTGTGACTTTCCAAGTTGTACTGTCGTTTGGAAACGTGTAAATCGGAACAGCTGCTGCAAAACCAGCAGCTGCAATAGCGTTACTGGTAATGTATTCGTTGGTCGGAATGGGCAAACCGTTTAGCTGAATAGTCTGACCAGTTGAAATGTTTAGACCGGCCGTGAATGTTACGAGCTTCTTAAAGTTGACGCCCGCGCTCCATCCAGGGAAATTGTCCTCAAAGTACATCATTTTCTACTCCTGCGATCTCAACCGTCACTTCAGGGTTTTGGGGACGGGATTCGTGTAAATCGCTCCCGTCCTCCTTTTCTAAAGTTTCGACTGTTACCTCTATGTTTGCCATTAGTCAATGCTCAACAGCATCGGTTTAGAGTTGGTAGCAATCACCGATTGCAGGCCAGCCTTACCGACCACGATTTGGGCTACTGCGGTGCTCCAGGTCGTCGATCGGCCAGTAACCGCACCGGCTGTGCCGCTGGATGCTACGAGTTCAGTACCAACCGCAACCGTTCCGTCTGCGATACATGGGGCAATGCCCTTTGTAGCTAGCCAGACACCGTAGTTAGTCGTGGCTGACACCATAGCCACACCGGCCGGTCGTGTAGTTTGGGATGATGCGGATGCAGCACTCTGAACTACGTTAATCCATTGGTTGTGCACCAGATCAACCGTATCACCTGTCGCTACGGAGTTCTGCAAGAAGTCGTAAAGCGTCAGCGTAAGACTTGCGCTGGAACTTGCGGCTGGGTTGTAGGAGATTCCGTAAGTCATGCCTTGGTTGTTGCCCGAGCTGAATATCAGCTGGCCCTCGTTGTACTCACCGGCAGTTGCGGCCGTAGCTCCCAGTGTAACGGTCAGGCTGTTTACGGTCGTAAAGTTGGTGACTGCGGAAGCCGGGTTGATTTCGTAGTGGTTGGCCTTCTCTGCCGGGGGTAGGTTCAGGGTACCGGCTACGAGGTTAGTTGAGCCGTTTACAATACCGTACCGAAATGAGCGGCCGTCTGCCAGGTCAACCTTCTCGCCAAGGTGATGCGTGTTGGCGTACTGGAACTGTGAGCCAGTGACAGGTCCTGTCACTGTACCGGCCTGTTGCTGCTGGTAGGGGTCAAACTCTTGTACTGTTGCGTTTCCTGCTAGATGCATTTCTTATACTCCTGTTACGCCGTACAGCAAACCGTTGCGGCGTGGCTGCCAGCTCATTAAGTTGCCGAGCAAGATAATATCTGCTACACCTGCGAATTGGTTGTACGGGGCTCGGAAGCCAGACCAGCCGAAACCGCTCCATTGGCTCATCGGATACTCAGAGTACAGACCTTCAACGGTGCTTGTGCCCATCTTGACCGAATTGTAGCCAAACAGGCCCTTCGGGTCCCAACCGTACCATTCAATCCAGTTTTCGTTCAGTAGGTAGACGTTACCGCTCGGGCATTTTTGGTCACGAACGATTGGTACGCCACGGTAGGTGATTGCTACGAATCCGCCCTTACCTACCAAACCTTGCTGTGGTGCGCGGGCGATAGGGCCGAGACCAACATTGTAGTAGCCAAGTTGTGAGTATTGTTCACGGATAGAGGGCGAGTAAAGCTGCTCCATGTAGTCCCAGGTGGTGTTGTTTGCCGCGCCCAGTGTTGGGGTGCTCATGTCTGAACCGTCAGAGATTGCAGAGTAGACTGTTGCCAGCTGCGGGAAGCTTACTGCACCGTTGGTAGCAGAGTTTCGCGTAGCTTTCAGCACCGGATAGGTGGTGCGTGACAAGTAACCGATGTAGGTTACGTTGGAGCCGTCGTCTACGATTGCGCCAAGACCAATAGGGTCTTTATTTGAGTTGCCGAGGCCAGTACCGTACAAGTAGCCGCCGAGAGCGTCAGAAAGCTCCATAGTTGCTTCGTCAAGAGTTTCCTTAACGAGGTCGGTGATTTGTAAGTCTTGGCTGTTCTGGTTAGCGACACCTTCCATGCCGTCAAGGGCGATAGGAATGCGTACGCCGCGCATGTCGTATGACATACGTACTTTCGTGACAAACTGAGATGCCACAAAGCTGTCCAAGCCAGCAAACGAGGTTGCGTAGCCAGACAGGGCGTATTTAATCGGCTTCTTGATGGACTCACCTTTGCCAGGCTTGCCACGACCAATCCAGCGAAGACCGACGATGTTGCTGTGGAACGAGTTGTCCGCTACTTTAGGTAGCAGGTAGTTTTGAGTTGTCGCAAGGACTGCTTCAGGGAAATACATGCGGTTTCCTTTGTTAGAGAAACCGCATATCCGCGTGTTAACTATATTTTAGTATAACTATAAAAGGATTGTCAACTAAAAGCCAGTATCGTTGTACGAGGTAGCAGGTACTGGGCCATAGCCCCGCATTTGGGCGAGTTGGATAAGCTCATCTGAACTCATACTATGTATTTCGGCGGAGCTTGGGCCGCTCCAGCCACTCGGTGCATGGCTTGAGCTGTTGCCGACTGGCGCAAACTTTCCGGGTAATGGTGCGACCGTACCCGTGGCGTCTTTATACGTCTTGGTCTGCGGGTCAAAAATCATGTTGCTTTTATGCATTTGGGCCAATGTATCGGCTACCTTGTCAAGTTCTGGCGTACCCATATGGGAAGCCGCGCCTAGAAGTTCACGACGAGTTGCAACACCAGGGTCATTATAATCGTTAGGATTACCGACAGGAGGAAGATATCCGCTTTTTTCCAGCGCATTAAGTTGTCGGTCAATGTCAGCCTCCAAGTCTGCCTCTTCTTTGGCGGTCAGCTGCCGCGCACGGTCTTCCGCTTGCCGCTGCTCTTTAAGTTCATGGTCGATACGCTCGTAAGCCATGTCTGAGCTACGTTTCATAAGCTCATCCCAACTCTTCGGCTGCCACTGGGTCTGTTGCTGTTGCTGCTGACGCTCTACAAGCTGCTGCTGGTTTTGACGTGCCTGTTCAAGCGTTTGCTGTATATCTTCTACGGGTTTAAAACGCTCTTCGAGCGTTGATTGCTGTTGCTCAAACCGCTTGTCCATCTCAGTGGTGATATCACTCTTGAGTTCTTTGATGGCCCGCAAAAGATCATCGTTATTTTGTGGTGCTACGTAGGGTTGGCCCTGTACTGGAGGCATGTTAAACCTTTCCTAACTTTCGATTGATTATATCCATTTTGGCTTTCTGCAAGTCGATTGGCGCCTGCTGATCGGCCTCGTCAAGGGATTGTACTAATTCGGCAACCGAGTTGCTCAATGTATCGGGCTGAAACGGCAAACCACGATATTTAATAGCGACAAATCCCGCTTGCTCAAATTCACTTAGGACTTTTCGCTTATAACGCTGCCACGCTTTGTGGTCATACCACTTACGCTTTATCCAGTTTATCACCCGCATTTTCGCGCCTCTGTTATATACATATATTTTACCATAAGTACTATAATAAGTCTATTCGGTCGACGCGCCGTACTGCTTAGCCTTATTACCGAGGACGCTCATTTTCTTGCCGAGTATCTTATCGGCCTTAGAATTAATACGCTTCTGCTGCTCTGGCGTAGCAAATCGCTTGGCGTAAGACTTGGCGACCGCTGCATGCTTGCGGTCTGGCATAGGGTAGCTGCCTGTGCCTTCTTTTTCCGGTAAACCCTGCTGTTTCTCGGGTACCGCTTTCTTTTGTGACTCAGATAGAACGCTCATTTTTAACTCCTGCCTTCTTACTCATTAAATTAACCTTTGCCTTCCGCATATCGTTGTATGTGCAGTCAGGCTTCAAGGTTTTAACGGTTTCCATTGAAGACTCCCGCTCTGCAATGACATCTTTAATCTTTTTGTTGTCTTTTACGTGGCCTTCCACATGATCTTTGTTGTAAGAGACTGATTTCGGGTTAGAATTGCCGGATATGGCCTGTTTATGGTCAGTGATTTTCTTATTATTAAGTTTCAGCTCCTGTTTTTTGAGCTTCAGCGTGTCTGTAAGGTGCTTCTTGGCCATTTTTATGTCCTCTGATGTAACTGGTGTCGGCCCATGATACGATTTCATGCTATTGTCCTCCTGGTAAAGCTGGTGGCGTAGCCGGCACTCCTGCCATTTGAGGCGTACCCACTACCGGCCCTTGGTTAAATGCCGAGCCCGGTGTATTTACTTGGAAGTTCTGGAAATTCTGGGAGAGTTGCTGTACGAAGTCGCGGAAATTCTTCTTAATATCTTGTGGTAGGCTCTGGAATTGGCCCGATCGTATGAAGCTGACAAACGCAGCAACGTACGTTTGGTCGAATTTGTCAGGTGGAGCAATGATAGTACCCTGCGTCATTTGGGTAATATCCTTTTGCGCCTGATCTGCGGCCTCAGTTTGGTCACCACCTGGCGTAAACGGCGGTTGCATGTTGCTTGTACTCTCAAGATCAATGCCCAGCTCCTTCAGGTATGATGCATAACCGTCGTTAGCTCCGTTCATAAATGCTATCCAACGGCGCACACGTTCCTTGGCGTTTGGTTTGTCCATATCCTCGAAGGCGGTGAGCGGGTCAATGGCCTTGCGGCTCATCATGTTTAGAGCATCGGCACGATTTGTTGCGGCGTCAACCGAATTAGCCTTAACATCTACCTCGATACCGTCGCGGAAATCTTTCTTGGTAAGCTCGCGGGTCATGATCGTACCCGATTCGCCAGTAAGCTTTATGAAGTGGGGCTCATCGTAGAACATTTTAGCCATTTGCATAGCCCAACCAGCCATTTCAAATATGACCCGCTCCACAACGATGTCTACCAAGTCATCAGAGGATGTAAGGTCGCCCTCGCGAGTAATTTGCTTGGCAATACCCGATTCGTCATTTGCAGCTTCTTGTCCTTTAATGGGGCCGTGGGTGTTAAAGATACCATCCATTCGCTGACCTGCGTAGGTGAGCAGATTAAATAGCTCAGGCGCAGGCGGATTAGCTTGTATCCAGGTCATCGCTTTGGATACGTCAGGCGCGTCAAGCCAGATAGACTCGTCAGGGTCGTTAGAAATGCGGCGTGCATCTTCTTTAGTAATAAGGTTGCCGAATACCTTTTTAGGAACTGCATTTGCAGATATCTCAACAATCTGTCTCCCTGTGCGGTTTACAAGACGCTGAGTTGGGATAGCCTGTTCAATAGCCGTCGTGTCATCATACGGGCTTTCGCCAAGGTTCTGATACGTAAGGAATATGTACGGCTTGCGCGGTATTTCGAAGTAGTTATAAAACCTCGTTTCAGAATCGAGTGTGGCCGTTGTCTTGTAGCTCCCGTCCTTTTCGACGCGAGGCTTGTACACTTTATAGCCCTCCCAATCGTAATAGGGATTTCGCTGCTGTCCTAGGATGAGTGTTTGGTAAAGCCAGACCGTGCCCTCGTATGTCTGGCCATTCTTGTAGTAGCGGAGCCACCACTCTTCGTATTTAAGCTTTGAGGGGCGACCGAGGCCATTAATGGCGCTTAGTTCGATCATTTGCTTAAGTTGGGTCGCCTTGTTTGGGAACTTGGCATAGATCATTTCAACAGGCTCCTCGAGAATTTCGCCGATAAATTCCATGTTATCGGCGGTGTAGCCATCGTCGGGATAAATGGCGGTGGGGTCTAGGATAAGCCTTGACGGATTGACAAGATAGTAAGTAAAGTCACCGTTTCCGCTAGACAGATTAGGATTCCAAATACATTTAACTGCTGCCGTAAAGTTAATCTCTCGTTGGCGTAGCCCATTCTTAAGCATACGTTGGGTGACTTTGTTACCGACTTTCTTGCGCAGGAATTGCTCGACGACGTTAGCTGATTCAAGCGCTAGGTTATTGTCATCGTGGGCCGTGACTATGATATCTGGCATACGTTGCGACGCCAGCTTGAAACGTGTTTCGGCATTCTCGTAAATCATTGGGTCAATGTAGCCCGAGTAGTAGGCCTCATCCGGCATACCCGTATCCTGCGAATAGTGCCTGCCGCGCCAATAGTCACGGTTCCGAGCACGGCGCTCATCCCATTTAACCGTTGAGTCGCGAAAGTCCCGGGCGGCCTGGCGCTTTTGTTGGATAAGGGAATACATATCAGCGTCAGATAGTGGTAGCTGATAGCGCGGTGTAAAGTCGGTAACTTCATCATTTCGTGCCGTATTGAATGACGGCACCTCTGGATAGAAGTCAATAGGAGTAATGATCGGGTCCATGGATTACCTCATAATCACGTAAATAGCGTGACAATTCACCCTGTACCCGTCTACTCGGTATCTATGCGAACATTGTATCTCTTCTAGCGGAACAGGGCTAGTGCGAAAAAGCTCACTCCCAGTGCCAGTGCTCTTAACCTCAGATGTGGCGTCCACTGGCAACACGAACTTCAGGTGATCATAGTAGCCAAACACGGTACCTCCGCAGACAGAGCATTTAAATTTTTTCAGTATACCGTCGCTATTGCTGTCTAGCCCGATGGTAATCACTGGGATGCTATTGTCTTTGCGGAGGTGTGCTGGCACCAACATGCTACTTACTCATAAGGTGGACTAAGTAAGCCGCAAAACCTGCTACAGATGCAGCGATACTTCCAAGCTTGACCGTCGAACTGACGGTTTGGAAGTAAGATAGCCATACCATAGCCTGCAAGAAGGCGTGATACCAAAAGGCAGGGCTTGTATAGTGCTGTTTGATACTAGTTGCTGCCTTCTCGACATCTTGAACCAAAACATTAGGCTGCACCACTACGCTATTGTCTGGCATTGGTGTGACACCTGGCACGAATACTATAGGGGCTTGGGCAACTTCTTTGTTTTCGAGCGTACTGGGATTCTTTGGCGGCTCTAATTCGATAGGTTTATTAGGCTGCATTGCTCGTTACCTCTGGAGCTACTGCGATCGGGTCAGGGGCCGGAGTTACAGGATTCGGGTCTTGGGGCGGTACTGGAGCGGTGCCGACCGGAGTGTTGGCTACGCTATCTGGTACTTCTGGGGATTCGACAGGAACGGTTGCTTGCACTTCGTCTTCTACTTCCGGTGGCTCGGCCTGATTCTGCTCAGCCGGTGTACCCTCAACTTGAGCAACCACGCCATGCAAGAAATCTACTAATACGTCAACTGCCTCGTGTACTTTTACTCTTAAATCGTCCATTGTATTCTCCTTTACTTAACTCTTACGTGCTCACCTGGATAGATGAGATTAATATCCGAAATCTGTGGATTCAGATCACGGAATGCCTGGTAGCCATTGTCAATACTGATTCCGTTCTGCTCACAGATACCGTAAACCGTGTCCCCGGGCTGTACGGTGTAATATTCTGGAACCGATACGCTTACCGGACGCAGCCAGCCAAGACATGGCCGGAAATGCCACGGGTAGGTGGTTACGTTTACCGGGCTACCGAAGTAGGGTGCGTTCTGCTGGACAAGCGTGTAGCCAGCTGAAGAGGCACCATCACAAACACCCGTATGTCCGTACGGGTTGTCGTATGCGTCCGAATATCCAGCCGACGGGGTGGAGTCGAAAACCATAATGTCGCCTTGCTGTGGCAACTGATTGGGGTCGTTGTGATCGTTTTCGATCGCTACCAAATAGTGAGTGTTATTGTCAGTCAACAGCTGCTTAGCAGATTCGACCGGCGCAAATACTGATTCCCAATTAACCCCTGGGAAAAGGGCGGCCGTATAGCTTTGGTCGTTATTGACAACCACGGCCGCACACTGGCCATCGCCCAGGACTTTGCCCAAGACGCTTGCTTTCCATCCCTGATAATCCATTCTTGCTCCTTATGCTTATTATATAACAATTATGCTTTAAAAACTACTTCAGTTTCTGATTAATTTCATCAACTGTTGTAGCGACATGGGTGAGGGCTTGATGCATGGCGCTATCCGACGCATCTTTGGCCTCTTGCTGTTGGTTTTGACCAACCATAATAACAGGTAACAGTACGAGCTGAATAACAGTCTGCGCGATATATGTGACCCACGTAATGAGGTCGTGGCTCTTTATAACGGGCGGAAGCATTAACAGGTCGAGCAGTACGAAGACATAGGCACACCACATCGTACCGACCTTGTTTGTAATCTTGAGACCAAGCCAGTTATTGAACTTGGCAACTCCTTGCTTTTCCTTGAGGAAGAAGCTCGGGTGTTTTACTTTTGGATGGGAATTTGGCATACGGCAAATACACTTAGAGTACTGCCGTTTAACACGAGTACCTTTATTATATCATATTACCTAGATACCGGGCGACGCTCCGGCATGGACTGATAGTGTTTCACCGCGTCCATGATATCAGGTGGCAATATAGAGCCATCAGGTAGCGCATGGAAGCGAACTGGCTGCAAATAAGGCGCATCACTCTGCCGTATGCCGCTGGAATGTCCAAAGCTTGGTACTTCCATCATTAAAGCCTCTGTTAGGGCGTCGTACCCGTGGTCAGGCCCTTCGGTGTCAATGTCTTCTGGGTCGGTATCGTCGTTAATAAGCTCAGGTATGGAACTGGCCAGTTGTCCACAGTTAGGATGAATCTGTAGGTAAGGCCTACCGTCTGCCGCATCGCCCAAAACAGAGTGCATAATTGCCTTGCGCATATGCCGTGCTCCTTTCTTAAGCGTGGTGGCGGGTCTAACGTTCATGCCGCCCTCACGATGAAATATGTTTGCGATGCTCTCGCCCATCTCTTTGTTGAAGCAGTCGTGCGGTAGCCACATATCCCGAACACCATCAATCTTGGATATCATTTTGAGCTGCCTAGCCCACTCTTTCGGGTCAGTTTGGGTAAGCCACAGCTCACGATAAACGTATACACGTGAGACACCGTACTTATTTTCTGGAGTGACAGCAATCCACACCGCAACACCTGGGGCATGATATCCCCAGTCAAAGCCTATGAACTTTTTGCATTCCCTAAGCGGATAGTCAAAGCGCGGCGTGACATGCATAAGCCTATTCCACTCACGGAAGGCTTGGCCGGCAATGATATTCCAGTCTCCTAGACGCCATGCCTTCCATAGATCAGGGTCAGTTTCTTTCAGGGCTTCGAGTTGTCGTACATAGTCAGGGTCGCTTTGTTTCAATGCGGGGTTGTCGTCAATGGTGGCGGGGATGTATACACGGCGCAAACCAAAGTTATCAGTGGTAATTTGGTAGTATGGCGCGAAGTCAACAAATCGTTTACGCACCCAGGTGTGCCCGACACCGCCTGGGTTGGTAGTAGCAAACATTTGGGCTGGTAGGCCTGGCACGGTTGAACGATTGGAGCTTTTAAGCTGTAAATATCTAAGCTCATCTGGTATCTGGGTCAACTCCTCAATAAGCATACGCTGGTATTCGTGGCCCTGGTATTTGGTGTAGGCGTCTTTGTCTTTCAGGTGGCCAGTAAGAATCTTGGCGCCACTTGGAAAGGTAAGCTCCCAAGGCCTGTATGCAATGTGCACTCCCAATCCTTGGTACATTCGTGCCGCACGGTCAACCCAGTCCTTTAGGTCATCCGAGTTCTTGCGTACGACTAGAGCACGGTAGCGGGGATTTTTGACATGCTCAGCAAGCCATATCTGGCCTGTATCTGTTTTACCACCACCTCGGGCACCACCAAACAGTATTTCATTGACCGAGTCCGGCACTTGAAGCGCCATTGTTTGTGGACCGGCTTGTGCCTTCCAAATCACTCATTTCCGTTTCCATTACCTCGACCGCTTCACGCGCCTTCAAACGTAGTATCTCACCTTGCTGGTTAAAATCCTCCAGCGTAGCCTTTTCAGGCTTGTAAATATGCACGACCTCTACTTTATGCTCTTCCTCAAGCTTAATGGCTATGCCGTAACCATACTTGCCAAGCCAGTCGGCCCATTTATGCCCATTCTTGTCGTCGTGAATGGCCCGGTGAATGGCTACATGGATTAGAGCTTTGATTGGCGCACCTTTATATTCGATGAGGCCACGCTTGGAGTCGAGCAGGTTAGTTTCAAAGTTCTCATCCTCCATCAACATTCTAATCCAGGTAGAAATGCTCTTAGAGCCTTTAGGACGGCCGTTTGGGTTGAGTACCTGACCGGCTACCACTGGTGTAAGATTTGCTGCTGCGTTGGGGTTGTTTGCCATGATTTTTATATCACAATAAATTATGCTTCTGGGTTATAGATGGCTTGGTACATATAATCAAATTGAAGTCTCTATAACTCATTGCACAATCTTCCCTCCAAATGGTCAAATTCATGTTGGAACACAACCGCATCCCTACCTTCCAATAGTTCGCGTCGTAATCTACGTGCTTCATCTGTCCACGTAGCCAAAATCGTGTCATAGCGCTTTGGGTGGTAGGTATCGGGCAGGCTTAAGCATCCCTCAGCGCTATCAACCAGTTTCGGGCCATGCGCCGTAAAGCTGGGGTTGATAAACACTATGCCATACATAGCAAACATACGCTTTGGAATGCCAATCTGGGGCGCGGCCAATCCTACTACGAGGGTGTCTTTGGCCTTTTTGGATACTTCCTGATAAGCGTCGCGCAATGTTTTAGCGATACGCTTTGCCTCGGGGAAGGTGACGGGCTCGCATCTGGCGTGCAAGGCATCGTGTGGGTCTTGTAAGATCATGCCTCATCCTTCAAAAACTTGGCCATCGCCTTTTCTGAGCTTCCGGAATAAATGGTATCGGCTTTGAACTCGTCGCGCTGTCTCTCTCGCTTGGCTTCGTTCTTAGCAATAGCGTCAGGCATTTTACTGTAGCCATCCTTTTTTAGCTGGTCGCCACTGAAGAAATCTTTAACCTTGTCGGGGTAGAGCTTAACGAAGTCAGGATTTACAACCTCGCGGTGCTTTGTCTTATCGTAGGAGTGGGGAAGTACCATATCTCCCTCGTGCCTGGATTGCTGGCGTCTTATGCGCCATGAGGTACGAGTGAGTATGCCATCCGTCTTATTCTTGCTGACGATAGACATAGACGAACAGTTTTCGCACCGCTCACCTCGTTCATCAGAGAATATGTGCGAGGCTTTTTGATTGCATCTTGCGCATACCATCTCATAGCTCGCCGTGATCGTGGGTAAATTTCTCAACCTGGCTTTGTAACTCTTGCTGGGCTTTTAAAATCAGTGGTTCGAAGTTCTTTAAAAACTGCTCGCCACTCGCTGGGTCAATAGAATGCAGGTTGGCGGCAATCGTGGTTACAATAAGCAACCTATGCAATAAGAACTCTGTCTTGTTCTCAATATTGCCTAGCTCTTTCAGTCCGTTAGGGCCGAAACGTTCCATCAGTTCCTTCATATCGTCAGAAATCATTTTGATGGCTCCTTAAGTTCCAACGTGTAGCCAAGACCCTGTAATGCCCGGAGTATCATGTGTGCGCTATTGCTCTGCGTACCCGAACTGTTTGGCATCTCCACATAGCGGAGGGCCTGCCTGCTTACATTAATCTCACGCTCGAGACCATTAATAGTTTTGCCTGATTCCCTGCGTTTTTCAATATAAAAATCGCGGAGACGCTTACCATCGGCACCTACTACAAAATCACCAATTTCTTTGTCGTATTTTAACCTCATCTCTATTATTATAGCATAAGCAGTGACAAAACACTACACTTGACATAATACTTCCGGATTGATATCATAAGAATGTTCAAACGCTCATTTGACCCCAATAAGACATGTGAAATTGTCTTTTTTGGGGTCTTTTTTGATCTCTATTAAACACTTACACAACACGTTATTGGCTAGCGATAGTCCTGCTCACAATACATCGAACAGGGTAACCATCACTTCGATTACAGTGCCAACGGACAACCGAGCTTAGGTTGTCCCTACCCGCACTGTAATCGAGGGTAGAAGTGATACTAAGGAAGGGGCCAAAAGACGATTGCTGTGGCCGGAGTTGTACGCACTCCTTACCAAAAAAGACGTAGACCCGAAAAAGCTAGGGTCATGGCTACAGTAGATGATGCGCCTTAGAGACGTTGCTTCATGTTGTGTTGGTCAGAGGGTACCGTTCCGCTCCACCTAAAGCGGGGAGCACTGCTGTGCACAAAAATACATAATAACTCAGGAACCTAAAAACAATCTAAACAAACACCGTGATATCGATCATGTTGAAAGGGGAAATATAAGGCGAATATACTCAATAGCGAACACAAGACGGGAGAAATCATGACAATTAGTGAGGCGTTTCGCCTGTATGACCTTTATGGGCTACAGGCTAATAATTTTGCACCCAAAACGCAGGCGAACTATCGAACGGCGTGCAATTCATTAATACGTAATATAGGCGATGCGCCTATAGAACTCCTAACCGAAGACGCCGTTATACGCTGGAAAGTTATTTTGCAGCAAGAGGGAAAGTCCGCAAATTATATCTACTCGTGCGTCAAATGCTTATGCAAAGTGCTTCGTTATTGCAGACAGCAGGGCAGGGCAGTAATTAATCCTGACTCGATTGATGTTCCGCGCCGCAAACGCAAGACCAATCATACATATCTAACAGTCGAGGAAATAGAAAAGACCGTCGCTGCAACCAGAAACCCTCGCGACAAGGCTATTGTAAGCGCCTTATTCCACACCGGAAGCCGTATCAGCGCGCTCCTGAGCGTAGACCGGGAGTATTACGAATACGCACCAGCTACGGAACACGGCAATAAGGAGCTCTGGGTCGAGGACAAGGCCGGAAACAAGTCAAGGCTCTATTTTAATACCACCGTTCAGGCGCATATTGATGCTTATCTAGCCACGCGTCACGATCAGCTACGCCCCCTCTTCACTTCGTCACAGGGAAAACGCATAACCGTATCCAGAGTTGAGCAGATATTGCACGAGCTTGAGGAGGTAACGGGAATCCGCAAGAACATCACGCCGCACGTCTACCGGCACTCGTATGCATCGGATATTATCTACAATGGGGGCAGCCTCAAATCTCTTCAGGTGCTCATGAATCACGCCAGCATACAGGTTACGGGCGACATATATTCTCACCTGGAAAACAGGGAAGAAGAAGTGTTTATGCGCTATCATAGTCATTAGGGCTACGGCCCCCGAATGCAAGGTCATATATGTGGATAACTTTTACTAAAAAGTACTTGCATTTTAGTGCGTGGTGATGATATTCTTCACTTAGAACTTTGACAATTTGCTCCATCCACTCAACGTCCCAGTAGGCGTAAAGAGTTGCCGGAAGGGTAAAAAGATTCAGACCTTGCATTCGGGGGTTCGAATCCCTCCACCCCAGCCAAGCATAACTCTCACCTCCTACTGAAACGGTAGGAGGTTTTTATATGCTTGGCGTCAGTGTCCCTCACGTCAAAGCGTGGGGGTTTTCTTATGTTGGGGTCAAATGAGCGTTTGAACTCAACACCGGGGAAACCCGCCTCCTCCTCAAGTGAAGCGTCGTAGAGCCTACGGGATACGAACTCAGTAGCGCGAGGATTTATGGGTGTGGTGGAGACGACACTTGGCTAGCCTATTCCCCGTGGTGAGGGTACGGCTTCACAGTCAACTCCTGCGAGGTGATAGGTTCCGGCTGGTACCCTACACCTTTAACAGACCGACGCCTAACTGATGGCGCGTACGCAATATCGGCACACTGCGGGGAATAGGCTAGCCAAAATACCAGGCAGGTCAGCCGTTGGATGATTCCAATGGCAAACAAAGGGAAATGAGACGCTAAAAGACTAGTCGGCGTCCGGATACGTGCAATTCGTATCTGAGCCCCGGAAAATCCAACGGCTGACCTGCCTGCTCTGGGGACAACATCGGGCTTGTGCGAGACTTGCCCGATGCCCTGGAAGAACCTTAACAATCTACTCGGAAACAAACACAACAAATAAGAAAGGATTTTACTATGTTAGTAAAAAATCAATCAAAGTACGAAGATTCAAAAGAACTAAGCAAACCCACTAAATCAGGCATCAGGATTATTTCGGAGATGTCCACGACACGGATTCTGTGGTTTGTAGCTTGTAAGCACAGCTCAGGTTTAAAGACCCTAGCTATTATCGGCCTTGTTTCATACATAGCGTATGACAAGGTTGTGAAGATTTTTGTATAGGAGGTAAATACGTGCAGATATATTGCACCGGTTGTAAGGTGGACGTCGAGGCTCGTCTTACTGACGGGAAAGAACGGTATCCGCACAGACCAGATTTGTATGACCTACCTTTTTGGAAATGTGACGGATGCGGCAACTATGTTGGTTGTCATCACAAAACCAACAATCCAACTAAGCCGCTTGGCTGTATAGCAACCAGGGAGATATTGGAAGCTCGCAAGAAGATACATGCCTTGCTTGACCCGTTGTGGAAAAACGGCAAGATCAAACGTGGGCAAGCCTACTCTTACGTAAGCAATCGGATAGGCTACCAATACCATAATGGCGAGATCAAAACCATTGAAGAGGCACGGACGATTTATCAGATCGTAGCTCAGCTACACAACGACCTGATAGCCAAGTAAGCGAGCCGGGTAATACAATCCGGCTCTTAGGATTGAAGGCAGCCGGAGGGGGCAGGCAGCGATACTAGTTGGGAGCAAGCACCCCCGCCGTTTGTCTTCAAGTAAGTAACTTTAACTAAGAGGAGAATCATATGCTGCTAAAACCAGCAAAGAATCAAACCGCTTATCTAAAGGCCGGTATACTAGGCTTTCAAGGTAGTGGTAAGACATACACCGCCTCGCGGATTGCCGCAGGCATAGCAAAACTAGATCAGGGGAAAAACCAGAAAATAGCCTTTTTCGACACCGAAAAGGGTTCGGACTTCCTGGTCAAGTACTTCCAAGAACAAAATATTCAGCTGGATAGCGTAAAATCTCGCTCGTTCAAAGACCTGCTCGCATTCATGAAGGAGGTGGAGCAAGAGGGGTACAGCGTCGCAATCATTGACTCTATATCGCATGTCTGGCGCGAGCTGACAACGAGCTATGAAAATAGGTTGCGCCGCAGCAACGGTTTGCTATTCCAGGATTGGGGCAAAGTTAAAACTGAGTGGCAGCAGTTCACAGACGCCTTCATTAACAGCAAAATTCACGTCATCGTACTCGGACGCGCCGGTTACGAATACGATATGTCCGAAGATGAATCAGGTAAAAAGGAACTACTTAAGACAGGCGTCAAAATGAAGGCGGAAGGCGAATTTGGCTACGAGTCAGACTTACTACTCGAAATGGAGCGTATACGAAAGGACGACGACAAGGGCTGGATAAACCGTTGCTACGTCCTGAAAGATCGCACCGACACCATGAATGGTAAAGCCATCGACTATCCAAAATTTGAAAACTTCATGACGGTCATTTCGTCCTTGAACATCGGTGGTGAACATGTCGGCGTGGACACTAGCCGAAACTCCGAGGACATGTTCGAAAGCCCGGACTACTCGCTTTCGGAGCGCCGTAAGCAGCGTGACATTGCCCTTGAAGAGCTTCAAGAACTTCTAGTAGAGCATGACCTGGCGGGTAACGCCGCCGCCGTACAAAAGAAACGTATAGAAGTGCTTAAAGAAGTATTTGGTACCAGCGCAAAGACCTACATTGAAAATATGCCAGCTGAACGCATCCGCGAAGGTATTGAGCTGATCAAGGCTATGTTTACCTCGGTTAGTAGTGAGGACGTAAGAGCATTTGAGAACGGAGAAATCGCGTATTAGGAGGTGAAATGGCGAAGCCATGTAAGCACTGCGGAATGAGTGGACATAGCACAATGGCATGTTGGACGAATCCGCGCCCAGCCCTCGCAAGGCACCGTCACATTAAGAAAATCGGTAAGGTCGGCCAGAAGTGGCTTAAATGGAGAGCGCAGTGGTTCAAGGAGAATCCGCCTGACAATGACGGATTCTACACATGCTACCTATGCGGTGACAAATTAACGCCCAGGGAAACAACGCTTGACCATGTCCTGCCACGGTCACACCGCCCCGATCTGCGATTTGATGCCAGCAACATAAAGCCGTGCTGTTGGAAATGCAATATGGATAAAGGCTCAAGAGTTCTAGAGGAGATATCATGAAGTTCGATTTATGGTACGAACCGTTGCAAAGCGAACCAAGACCAAAGCGCGTACACATTGCTGTACACCCAAGAGGTTTGCCAAAAGTAGTAATTGTACATAAAAAATCATGACCGATATAGCCCTGGAGGATGCCATGAAAAGCCACGCAATAAAAAGTCTTCTTAGACCAAGAAGTATTCCAAAAAACTATCGGCGGCAAAAACTAGAGGTGCTGTGGAATAGACAGTTTTCGGTAAAACGTTATCCGGTTCCGTCCCTCATTTACGCCATCCCATCAATAAAAGACTGACCACAGAAAGAGAATAAAATGTACGACTTCAAAACCTTAGCAGAAACACTGGGCGACTTCAATAGCATACTGAAGCATACCGTATCAAAAGCTGTTAAGGTTTTGGTGATTTTATTCGGACTATACCTGTTTGTAAGCTTCGTAGCCGCTGCACTCGGTATGTACTGGCTTTTTGGTATCTGGTACTTCGTGGTTGGGGGGATTCAATGATAATTCCCAATTAATATTCATAACGGCGCGAGCAATAATTCTAATACTTGAAAGGTAAATCATGAATCTTAAATTTAAACTCACCGACGAAACAAAAATCAACTTCCTAGGTAAAAAGCTCTTTCGCATTGAGGCAACCGCAGATTTCGGTTCTGTCAAAAAGGGCGATAAGGGCGGTTGGGTAGAGAGTGAAAGATTAAGCAACGGCAATGCTCGGGTGTTCGGCAATGCTTGGGTGTCCGGCGATGCTGAGGTGTCCGGCGATGCTTGGGTGTCCGGCGATGCTGAGGTGTCCGGCGATGCTCGGGTGTCCGGCGATGCTGAGGTGTCCGGCAATGCTCGGGTGTTCGGCGATGCTGAGGTGTCCGGCAATGCTCGGGTGTTCGGCGATGCTGAGGTGTCCGGCAATGCTCGGGTGTTCGGCAATGCTTGGGTGTCCGGCAATGCTCGGGTGTCCGGCAATGCTTGGGTGTTCGGCGATGCTTGGGTGTTCGGCAATGCTCGGGTGTTCGGCAATGCTTGGGTGTCCGGCAATGCTCGGGTGTTCGGCGATGCTGAGGTGTCCGGCAATGCTCGGGTGTCCGGCGATGCTGAGGTGTCCGGCGATGCTGAGGTGTTCGGCAATGCTTGGGTGTTCGGCGATGCTCGGGTGTCCGGCGATGCTGAGGTGTCCGGCGATGCTGAGGTGTCCGGCAATGCTCGGGTGTTCGGCGATGCTGAGGTGTCCGGCAATGCTGAGGTGTCCGGCAATGCTGAGGTGTCCGGCAATGCTCGGGTGTTCGGCAATGCTTGGGTGTTCGGCAATGCTGAGGTGTCCGGCAATGCTCGGGTGTTCGGCAATGCTGAGGTGTCCGGCAATGCTCGGGTGTTCGGCAATGCCCTATCGATTAAAGCAGACGTATGGGAAATTCTGCTGCATGCTATACCTGAGATTCCGGCACTACGTCAGGCAGTTATCGACGGTAAAGTCGATGGTTCGGTATACGAAGGCGAATGCGCCTGCCTATGCGGAACGATTGCAAACGTACGGAAATGTGACTACAAAGAACTAGAGGGTATCGAACCGGATTCTCAGCGACCTGCTGAAGCTTACTTTATGGGTATTAGTAAGGGAGACACACCTGAAACAAATCCCATAGCTAAAGAGGTTTTGGGCTGGATTGACGAGTTGATGGTGCTTCTTGGTATTGAAAAGAAGTAGTGCTGAATTATGTCGATCTACCCCCAAATAGAATCCACCACCACCTGGCTCGTTCCCCGAAACGAATCTGATCCTGAAGGCGAAGAGTTACGGGCTATGGTGGTCGGGCACATTGTTGGTATTCTGCGCGATGAACTGCGCCAGCAACTACCGCCAGAACAGTTTGAAAGCATTAGAGAGTTATTTGTAATTGAAAGGCCGTTGGGCCAGTAAGGAGCGTGAGGTGACCGATAAACGAGTGACTTTAACAAAAGATGATGTAGAGCTTATTGTGGCTGCGCTGCGGGCTTTGCATGACAAAAGTATTTCAAGCCCTTTAAATTATCCAGAGAACGCTTTGGCATCGAAACAGCGAATAAACGCAATAGGCGCAAAGATTGGCTTCGATGGAAAGGTGCGGGTATGACCCAAGAGCAACAACGCACCCGCCTAGAAAACACCTTCCCCCTAAACACCTTTCGTGGAGAGACGAAACGGCAGTTAGTGGAGTTTATGCTGGGGGAGATACGTGCCGCCGAAAGTCGCATGGGAGATGCAGTTATCGAACGTATGCATCAGGCGAACTATCAGTGGGAAAAGGCCGAATCCCTTATCCAGGGTTATGAACTACAGAAGGAAAAGAACATACACAATCTGAAGGCGCTTAAGGCCAATAAACCAAGTGAGGGCAAATAACTATGGAAATGCCAACACCATGCCCGACTTGCACACGAATAGTTGAGCTTAACGATATGAATACTTGCAGTAATTGTAGGGAGCTGTTCTGTGACAAATGCCTCGGAAGCCCCTGGGAATATTGCGATGTCTGTGTGGATGAAGAAAACATCATAGAGGATGAATAACTAATACTGGAGGATGATATGACTAAAACCGTAGAAAAAATCCGCAAGCTAAGCCAAGAAGCGGCTGCAAAGAAAATTCAGGAAGAGCACGATCGTATACAATGGAGAAAAGACTAAAGGAGAACTAAATATGTACGACGCAAGTACTAAACAGTTAATCGGCAAGACCGTAAAGCATATATTTCTAAACGAAGAATACTTAAAGTTCGTCACCGACGGTGGTAACTTCGTATTCACTGTCGAAGGCGATTGTTGTTCACACAGCTATTTCTACGATTTCATAGGGGTTAAGAAGCTCCTTGCTGGTAATCCTATTACTTCATTCGAGTCTGTAGAATTGTCAGAGGATGACCCGCGAGCTAAGGTCAAACCCGATGAGTATGAAGAGATCGAATGTTACGGCTACCGTATTACAACTGAAGACCCTAAATTTGGTGAGGTAAGCTCTGTCTTTTCATTCCGCAACTCAAGCAATGGCTACTATGGTGGCTGGATGCGAGACACTAGCCCTAATACATCCGTAGAACCCGAGATAACTGATGACGTCCTAGAGGTCGAGGCCAGCAATGAATGATACAGAACAAAACCAAGGCGTAACACCAGATCACTTACGTGACTTCGGTACTCAGCCCACCCACCCAGTAGATGGGGAGCTGCGCGACAAGATATGCTCTAAAATAACTGGGTTAAAATATAATGAACTGTCTGGTGGAGATCGTGATCATATTGATGGGCTTATGCAACTCTTCGCCGCCCACCTCCAAGCTGCTGTACAAGCCGCTGAAGATGAGCTAATCGACAACCTAGATGACATCGCCAATAAACCTTGGCGCGCCATTCGCTATCTTGCTGAAAAGTTTGAATCATTGCCAGGTGAATATAATGCTGAATGCGCGGGTGAGTACCGTAAACTTGAGGCATTTTACTGCAACGGCGGCGCTAAAAAGATTGACGAGATGCTCGCTGATCCAAGTTTTAATGTAAATCATCCAGAATTGCTCCAGCAACTCAAGAAAGGTACCCGCGATGAGTAAGATAAAAGATGCAACCGATGTTGACGGTAGCTTTTACCGCCATATGTTTATGTGTCCAGGCTGCAATGAATACCACGGTGTAGATAATACTTGGGAGTTCAACGGCAACTACGAGCACCCGACGCTTAGTCCCTCTGTACTCGTTGAATGGATAGAAGCAGGTACAAATAAGCGCTGCCATTCGTTTGTACGTGAGGGTCGCATTGAGTTTCTAGGCGATTGTACCCATGGCTTTGCAGGGTCAACGGTTGATCTGCCAGAGGTTGAGTCATGACCAAACAAGAAAAAGTAGCAGCCTGGATGGCCTCACTCGGCTTTGTTAAAGGCCAGCACTACTTCACCCGTAAAGATTCGGAGATGGATATTTCTGACGATGAGGCCACTTTCTTTTACGACGTAACTAACGCGGCGCGCCTGGATGAACTCAACGCCGTCGCTTTAGATAACTACCGAGGCCAAACCTTTAGTGACAGTACCAACTGGAAAGGTAAGTTGCAAAAGTTTATCGATAACAACGAACGGCGTCTGCGCCACCTCAAACAGGAAGGAAAGACACAATGAATAAAAAATATCAAATAATCTATGCTGACCCGCCATGGAACTACACTGTTTTTAAAAGCTTGCACGGCGGTAGAGCACAAAATCAACAATACAAAACAATGCGTAGTGTTGACATATACAACTTGCCCGTTAGTTCAATTAGTGCAGATGACGCAACCCTTTTCCTGTGGGCGACCTATCCTATGCTGCCTGAAGCCTTGTACACCCTAAAGGCCTGGGGGTTTGAGTATAAAACCGTAGCCTTCACGTGGGTAAAGACAAATAAAAAATCAGGTACACCCTTCTTCGGCATGGGACAGTGGACGCGAACTAACGCAGAAATATGCTTGCTTGGCGTTAAGGGGAATCCTAAGCGTTGCGATGCTTCTGTGGCACAAGTTGTCATGTCGCCAATCGAGGAACATTCAAAAAAACCTGGGGAAGTGCGTGACAGAATAGTAAGGCTCATGGGCGATGTACCGCGTGTTGAACTATTTGCACGCCAAGAATCAGGTGGCTGGGATAATTGGGGTAATGAGTTAGCACAGGATGTGGAACTTACGCCCCAAACCGTATTTGGAGAAAAAACCAATGGATGATGAAGGATTACGTAAGCAGATTGAGTTTCAGGTTACAGCAGAGCATGGTTTGTGTGCCCCCTCGCTTCTGGACGCTATTATGGCGCTCATTAAGCAGGATAGGGAGAACCGAAAAGACGTGGTTAACCGTTTTGAGGTAATTAAATTTCTACCAGACGGAAAAACCAGTGAAATTGCCATTGGGGAAGACCAGCCATTTAATGTCACCTACAACTTGCAGGATGATGGCAGAACTCTAAAAGTTTTTCTTCAAGACATCGCTCCTACCAATAGCGAGGTAAAACAATGAACGCACCAAGCCTTGAACTTTGCAAAGAGCTATATAACCTCTCTGGGTGGGACAAGACGTATCTTGTCTGGGCAGTCGCAAATGAGGGCGACTATGCACCCTGGCTACGTCCGGGAGTAGGCAACAATAGTGCATATACCGAACTTCCTGCTTACGATCTTGGCTACTTGCTACGGAAAATACAGGTAGCCTTTGGTGTGTCCATAAAGTATGTAGATCCCGACAATCCAACTGCTACAGATCTAAAAGACTGGTATGGCCGCTGGGTTTGCTATACCCCTTGGCTCAAGCAGAAGCACTACGCATACGCTACTACTCCCGAAGATGCCGCCGCGAAACTTGCTATTGAACTACTTAAAGTTGAAGTGCTAACCAAGGATCAAAACTAATGCAGGAGTTAAGACAATGAGCGTCCCAAAACGTTATGAGATAGAAAAGATAACCGACATCTTCCAAATACCAGAAGAGAGCATTGACGATTTTCTGGTTGATCTTAAGTCTTTTTATCACTTCGGAAATCATATGGGCATGCTTATAGACAGTGTTGCCGAAGTGGGAGGGCTAAAAACCCAGACGGTGACTAAGAAAATGACTTGGATAGACGATAGTAAGCACGACGCCAAGATTTACATTAAGCCAGAGGCGGGCGGCTATATTAAGACTAATAAGGAGACAGGCCATGACCATTGAATTCATAAACGAGGTGGTTAGACTGACTAAGCAAAACCCAGAGCATGTTTTGAATATTGTTATTGAGCGAGTGATCGCCAATGACATAGACCTAAAGCTCAAGGCCCAGCTGATGCTCGTACTTGTAAGACTTCAGGAGCTGAAGGAGTTGGGACAGAATGATGACTAACCAACAATCCAATATCGCCAACGCTCCGCTTCGAGCCAAACCAGAGGTGATTAAAATGTGGGCTGGCCGCACAAAATGCTGGATGTGCAAGCACAGGTTTGAGAAACCAGTTATCCTGCCTGTCGAAATTCCGACGCCCGGGAAGCTTCAGCCAAACTACAACACTGAGGTACTTTTTCACCTGCAAGGTACGCATGGTGTTCCACCTGAGGCAGTAACGAAGATGATATTTAATAGTATCTACTGCATTGAAAATACAATGCAGTCAGTCTATGGAGAGAAGTTGTGAGCGACCAACAATCCAATAGTAGCGAAAGCAAAAATCTTGATGCAATTTTATTCGCTTACGGTGCGCAATGCAGGATTAAGTCACATGAGGCCATTTATAATCTCCCAGAGTATCACGAAGTTAAGGAGTACATCCAAGCCAACTACCTAAGCAAGAAAGAGGTAGAGGCGGCAATAGGCGACGATGATTCCTACAGTGAACTAAACAATTGGGATGAAGGGCGCAATAACTTACGGTCTGACATCCGCCAAACCCTTGGCCTAGATACTAAGAAAGAAGGAGAATAAGATGGACAACCGAGAACGTACACTGTTATGGCTTTGCACTATGCTCAATGGCCTGACTAGCATATTGCTTGGAGCAGCAGTCATTTTGAGGGCTCACTAATGCCTAAACGCCTCTACAAAATTCACTGGATCGTAAAAGACGGAACGACCTATCGACTATGCAGCTGCAATATTGGGATTGATCATACGGAGGTTAATGCGGTGAACAGGCTGATTAAGATTCATCGACCAAGTAAACACAAAAAAGGCGACACCATATACCTAAGCTACCACAGCCAAAAAGTAAGTGGCCGCGTACTCACCTCAAAACGTACGCTACTTGGTACCAGATACTTTCTGCGCATTGAGACCATCCACCCCAAAGGCTCCGTGCTGGTTTGGCGTATGTGGTGGAGAGTGTGGTAAGTGGTATGATAAAACTATGACAATCCAAGAAGTCGAAGAACTGGACAATGACGTTTTAGTAGAATATATGTGCGAGGCATACTACATGAAAAAACAAATGACACACGTAATGAACTTGGAGGGTGCCAGTAACGCTGCCAAAGACCTAGACAACTTTAGGTATGTCTTGTTCCATAGGCTCGGCGGCACTAGATACGACAAGCTTAAGGCGGTTTCTGACTTTGATGAACTTCGGGAATATAACAAGCGACACTGCGGGCAGCCACAGAAGGAAGCACATGTTGAGAATTGACGAATACGGCGCAGGCGCATAAAATACACTTGCGACGGAACGACAGAATAATCCCCTCACAACTCTAAAACTTGCAGCAATTACGCTTCAAGATAGCTTGTTTTAGAAAGTGGGGATTATTTGGTATAATACACACATATACTTTCGGGTATTAAAAATAGCTGCTTATCCGAGTATAAACAGCTATAAACGTGTTCAGCGTTTTAGAAAAATGCTTGTAATTGCTTCTTCCAGAGGTAATGCAGGCATTTTCTAGTTTACGGGGTATTTTGCCAGCAGCGATTATTTGATATAATCGACTTAGTGGTGTGTAAACGCCGGAGTAAGGTCTGTTAATTATGAATGATCGGCTGCTTTACTCCGGCGTCTGCACGGCACTTGTGATATAATGACACCAGGCCGTCAACCGAGAGAAGCTCCATACGTGGGGCTTTTTTCGTAGCTGTAAATTGCCAAAACGCTTTTGTTTTGTTATAATATATTTATAGTAAGGGAATTGTAATATGCGCCTTAATCCTCTTCCGGGGTATGTAATATTAAAGCCACACACGCTTAATAAAAAGATTGGCAATTTCGAGATGCCAAAAGGTGACACCGAAGATGCGCCCGAGGTGGGTAAAGTCGTCGCCGTTGGCGACCCGCTCTCAAAGATGCCATACGATGCAAAACACGTCCCAAAGGTTAACGACGTGATCGCCTATAAGAAGTACAACCACTTTGTCATGACCCTGGGCGTCAAAAAGTACATCGCTGTTCATTTTGAAAACCTGCTCTTTAAGGTAGAAGAAGCCGATGAGTAAGATATCTCTTCTTGCCCTGTCCGATGAGGACGTAAACCCGAAGGTGATCGGTGCCCTTGTTGAAGCCTACAGAACGGCCAACGAACCCAATCGGTTTCCAGACGCTCTGCTGGTAAGCAAAGACCAGGCCGAGAAGTTTTTCTTTGAAGGCGGCCAGGTACTCACGAACTTTAGGGGCATACCGCTTGAAGTCGAGGCAGAGACCGACAAAACGGCAGCCGCTATCACGACCATAAACAGCATCATCAAGGGTATGCATATTGGAAGCGTCACGCAGGTTTCCGAAGTGTATAGACTGCTTGAGAATATGAAAGAGAAGATATATGCCTCGATCTAAACAAACCTCTGTGAAGATTGTTAACGTGGATGCTATCGCGCTCGACCCACAAAAAAAATACCTGATTGTCTTTAACAAGGGAAAAGTGACCCTCGGTGCAGGTAAGCATTTGCTACAGGCACTAATGGATTTAGGGGTCGATACCGTAGGAGTTGGGCTAAAAGATGGCGATAAAATGGAGATCGTAGAACTACCAGAAAAGGGAGGCACGGATGAGTAAGATAGTATTATTTGAAGAAGATGCGTACGCAAAGATTAAAGAGGGTGTTGAAGAGGCGAAACGAGCCGTAGGCGCGACCCTTGGACCACGCGCTCATAACGTAATCTTCAAACGACCTTTCGGAACCCCCGGGGTCGTACACGATGGCGTAACCGTTGCGAAGGAACTCGACCCCAAAGACCCATTTGTGGCAGCTGCGCAAGAAATCGTCAAAGAGGCCGCTAAACAGACAAATGATGAGGCGGGCGACGGCACGACCACCGCCACTATTCTTACTAACTCACTATTTACCGAGGGTCGCAAGCTTGTCGCGGCCGGACATAACGCTCAAATGTTACGCCGTGGCGTAGAGAAAGCCGTGGAGCAGGTTGTTGAGTACCTTAGAGGCGCCGCCACACCGATTAAGACCAACAAACAACAGTTAGAAGTGGCAAACATTGCATCGCAAAACGATAAGGTTGGCGGCGAAGTTGCCAAGGCCTTCGACAAGCTCGGTAACGATGCTGTTATCGCGGTTGAGGAAAGCAAGCAAAACTACATCTATTCCGAATACAAGGACGGTATGGAAGTTGACCAAGGTTACCTGAGCCGGTACTTTTTAACCAATCCTGAATTTGATGAGGCGGCTGTGGATAACGCCAACGTACTCGTTACCGATTACACCCTATCGAGCGGTTCGGACATCCAAAAGGTACTCGAGGCAATGATGGAACTCGACATAAACGACAACCTCGTTATTATTTCTCCGGACGTTAAAGAAGTTGCCTTGGCGGTATTGTTGCACAATAAAATGAAAGGCCTACATCTATTGGCTGTACGCGCACCCAGTTTTGGGGACGAACAACAGGAACGTCTCGAAGACATTGCTATCTCGGTAGGCGGCCAGTTCATATCTAGGGCCGCAGGACGTACACTAGAAGTAGGCGAAGAAGGCGGCCTCACCAAAAAGGATATTGGACACGCCCAAAAGGTCGTCGCTTCCAAAGATAGTACGACTATCGTAAATGGTGGTGGCCATCCTGACGATATCCAAAAACGTGTCGATTTGCTCAAGTCTCGGATTAAGAAAGAAAACGTGTCTGAATTTGAAGTTGAGCGTTTGCAAGAACGGATAGCCAAGCTAACTTCAGGTATTGCGATCATCAACGTGGGTGCTCGCGGTGAAGGTGAGGCCAAAGAGCTAAAGGAGCGCGCGATTGACGCTGTAGGTGCCATTAAGGCGGCTAACGAGTTGGGTATTGTTGCGGGTGGCGAAACACCGCTACTACGGGCCTCCTGGGAACTCGAGAAGCACCTTGGCGAAGTTAGTGGCTCCGAAGAAGTGGTGGCCGGATATAAGCTTGTGATAAAGGCAATGCAGTGGCCTTTTAAAACTCTCATGGAAAACAGCGGCCTTGAACCAGGGCAGATGCTTGAACGCCTCTTGCAGGCAACTTATAGCTGGCCCAAAGAGAGCGAGCGCTCCACACTCGGAGTTGACGTAATAGACGGTACTATCAAAGAGCTTATATCTTCCGGGGTCATTGACCCGGTCAAAGTACCTATTTCAGCACTTCAAAATGCCACATCTGCGGCCATGAGCCTGCTTACCTCTGGTGTGATTATTGCTGACGAAGAGAAGACCGACGAAGCAAGCGTGGTATGACGTACTCAATGCTGACCGATGCCGACCTAATAAAGCAGCGTTTTCACGAGTTCTATAACCAGCGCGAAAAACAGAAGCATTATACGGTTCAACTTCCTTGTCATAATATCAACCTGGAGCTTAGTAAGGCCGAGGATACTTATTTGGAGTGTCCCACCTGTCACAAACACTATCTTTTCACACATTCAGCGGTTAAGGACAAGCTATACAATGAATAGTATAGATGGACGACCTCTTATTCCAGAGGTGCGAACCAAATATGGACACATCCAAACACCCGAATTTGTGCTGGATGGTGAGTTTGAATCGGCCTATAACTACCTAAAAGAGATGTTCGAGCCAAGCCCAGACACTAAGTCGGGTCCGATACGCCCTCTTACCAATGAAGAGAAGTTTATTGAGAAGAATAAGCCGGTACACGATTTTTTGAAAGATGTATGATATAATTCATACGTCTTATGGGCATAAAATTCCGCATCGACAGACATCAAATTACTGAATATTCGTTAATTATCGCATCCTCCGTAGCATTTATCCTACTCTTGCTAAGTATGGTTGGATACTTTGAACTTGGTGGTCATACTCTTGCATATTCGGCCCCCACGACACTAGTACCAACCAGTGGCGCTCCCCAAAAAGAATGCGACCAGGCAATACCCGTACAACAAAAGATGCAGACAATCAACGATCAGCTCAACGGAATAGGCCAACTAGTTATAGGCCGTGCCTCGCTTCTTCCTAGCACTCATGATTTGAGCGAGCTAGCGGGGGCCGACCCCATAAAAGAAGGTCAGGTGAAATCGCTCGAGGGTCAGTACCTTACATTGAGCGATCAACTCGACCAGATACGTATTAAATACCACTGCTGACTATTTCTTGCGCCACAGCAAAAATGGTTCGATGAGACCGGCCACAAACACAATGATAGCCAAGCCTCCGCGAATGATATTGCCTTGTGATTCAAGTTTGCGTAGGCGAGGCTCATGATCTTTAAATCCCTCGAGTAGTACATCCACCTTTTCGTGGAGTTGAATTAACAAATCGTGGTCAGTAAAGTTTTTCTGGTTCATGGCTACATATGTTGCATAAGCTTCTGTATAAGGCTCTTGGCGATACCGCGCGTTTCGTTATCTAATAACGGACTTTGAGCCTGGGTGGCGGCTTTCGTGACCTGCTGGGTCGGCGTAGGTGCGCCCGCGCCGGGCATAGCAGCAGCGGCAGCCGAAGGATTAGGCATTGATGGTGCAGTTGGCATAGGGGTAGGTCGTCCACCGTTGGTCATCATGGGATTCATCGGTTGAACGCCCATAGTAGTAGGATTAGCTGGATAGGACGCCCGATTACGCATGGCGTTTGCGATGATCTGCTGCTGTAGGGCTTGGTTAGAAATGGATGGGGGCATATTGACTCCTTTATACTTATATGTTATTATTTATGCATGCTATTCGTTGTCGGCCTTATTCTGGGTGCTATCATCTGGAATTACATAAAAGATCGAGAAAATCACTAGACACCTCCGAAGTTAACCTGCGTAGGTGTGGCAGGCAGTTGCATTCCCACGGTTCCTGGCACATTCATACCGTTAAAATTGGCCAACTGACCCGGAGTATTGGTAGCTGGAGCGGATAGGATAGTATGCATATTTGCGCCAAGACGCTGTACTAGTACGTGAAGTTTCATAGCGGCTGCTTGAGGACTGTCGTTGACATCGGGTAGTTCGCTCTTAAGCTCTGTGAGGAGTGCCTTGCTTCCTTTTCCCCCGCCAAGCACTTGTGCCAGACTTGAAGCTAGGTCACCTTTGTTATCTTCGTATGCTTTGAGCGCAGATTCGCTCTTGGTATTTTGGATACCTGGTATTTTTGTACCTAATTCCTCAATGCCACCAGCTACCGCCCCAGATGCCTTAACTTGGTCAAACATTCTTGCAAAATCGGAGACTGCGTTAATTGCGTTCTGATTATCAAGCCAGTCCTTTTGTTGGGCCTCAGTCAGTTGCGGGCTCTCTTGACGCTGTACTGCCAGATACTCCTCCAGTCCCTTGTAGCCTACCGTGTTAATAACATTCTGTAATTCTTCAGGCGTGGTAATAGCTCCTAGCCCTGTAGTCGTGGAACCGTTTTTAGCCGCGTTAAGAGGGCCTAGTGTATTTTGAATAGAGCTTCCTACCAGATCGGCAACCCCGGCGTTAGAGCCGTCGCCAGGTAATGTGGGAGGACTGTTACCAAATACGCCTGAAGCGCTTTGACCGGCCCCTTGTGAGACGCCTATACGAGCAAGATCACCGGCACTCAGATCACCTACCAGTTTATTCGCCGTTTTTCCCGCACCACTGAGGGTATTCACTACCTTCGCCGCTCCCGTAGTAAGCGGGGCACGGACGGCATTCTCTGCGCCCTGGATAATAGGAGAGCCGAGCATACCCGCTACCGCGCCCATAGGGCCACCCACACCAAACCCGCCCGCAGCACCTAAAGCGCTAGCCAGAAGGCCCGTTTTTTGTGGCGTGGCCGAGGTGATTTGTGACATGGTTCTCAAATTATGGAAGGGGGCCATGAGGGTACGTATTTCCTGGGGGCCTTTAACGCCTTTAAACTCTTCTGCCAGCTTAGGGGATATTGAGGACAGCGATGCGATATTTTCGGGCGTTTTAAGCGCCTCGATATTCGCCTTGGGCGTTAATCGGTCAAGTGCCTTTTGGAATTCGTCAGCAGCATCAAGGTATGTCTGTCCGAATTCAGATGCTCGCTGGTTTGGGTTTAACTTATTTTCGCCCTTAGCTAGCAATCCGTGTCCTACCTCTTGAAGGGCGCGCATATTGTCAACCGCCGCCTGGGAATCAACCTCAAGCTTGCCATTCGGATTCTTGGTAAGCCTATCAAGTACATCGGACACTTTTTGCTTGTCAGCATCTGTCATTTCTAGCGTATAAGGCGAGTTCATAGTCTTTTTTGCGGCCTGAATAACAGGTATGGTGCTAATGGGGTCTGTCCCATTTACAGATTGACGGTAAAGGTTATCTAGTTGATCCATAGCGTCTTCAGAGGTCTTGATCATACCGTTCAGGGACTTGCCACCTATTCCATAGTCAAGCATTTTCTGAGCAGTTTCTTGAGGCTTGAGACGTGCTGCCAGTTTATTTGGTAGATTAAATGCTGACCTGAATAGATCGGGAGCGGCATTTTTTACCCCTTTTCCTACAAGTTGCGCAGCCTTACCTAACCCGAGGCCAGCCAGCTCGCTTCCTGCACCGATGGCGCCTTCCTCAAGGGGGTTCGTCTTCGTTCCGGTCGTCAGATTTTTTACCTCTTGTCCCAGCGCGCTACCAGCACCAGCGCCGACGACGCCGCCGCCGAACGGATTAACTAGCTCGCCCGCTATTCCTCCCAAAACACCGCCAATATTCTGTGCATTACGCTCCAGGAAACCCAGCACTCCGCTCTGCCCGTGGGTGGCAGGCACATTGGTTTGCTGCGGGGTAGGGCCTGGTACATCTGGTGCAACCTGAGAGGGATTGTAGTAAATAGCTCCTGAATTGCCATTCTTGCCAATAAAATTAGCAAAATCACTGCCTAAATCTGCCGGATTCATAGGCCGCCTCCTTGTAAGCTCATAGTGGAACCACCTAGCGAGCCGGTAAGTGTTATCGGACCTGAATTACCTCCACCGCCCCAGAATAAGGCAGGATACTTATTAATGATGCTCTGCGTCACTTGACCGGCGTTATTAATATCGCCCAGTGCAGAAAGCGCCGTGCGGTCACCATTCTGGGCCATGTATGAAAGCAGCGCGTTAATTGGGACATTATTAGTAGCAGCCCATGTGCCGGCAGACGCCGAACCGCCGCCAACATTAAACGCGTATCCGCCCGCGCCGCCTGCCTTGGCGTCCTTAAGTCCTAAGCCTTTAATCTGTCCGCTGCTTAACGCACTAGAGAGACTACCGCCATTGCCATAGTTGGCGTTAATTTCTCTGATCGCGGCCGAGTTATATGCTTCCTGTGAAGCAGCCTGTTGACGCTCGATATTAAGGCGTTCTGCCGCCTGCTGGTTTTGTATCGTGTTCTCAATCGACGTAGCACCTTGCTCGTATCCAGACTGGGCGGCCTGGTTTGTCTGGCCGAATAGCTCGGGGAGGTTAGAGATATTTAGCTCCTCCGGCTTCAGAGCGTTTTGCAGACCAGTTTCATATGCGCCCAAGAGGTTATTGACGTTCGTTTGGCCCGTTTCATATGCCCTTGAGGCACTAGAAAGTGATAGATTGAGTGGATTTGCCTCATTAGCGTACATTTCATCACGAGCAGATTGCGTCATTAATCCACCGCCCAGGGTGGTTTGCGCGTTAACGTCCTGATTCAAGTTCTGCAAGAGGTTCTGAAGCGTATTCACGCTTTGCTGATAACCCGGAAGACCATATTGCTCGGCAAGTTGCTGATAAACCTTTGGCAGGTTTCCAAACTGATTAACATTTTGCTGGTATTGGCCTAGCGCCTGGTTATAGATGTTGTTTTCCGAACTTGTTAACGACTGTTCGGCTCCCTGGACAGCGGCATTATAGCCGGTAAGATTAGTGCCGTAAGTACCTGCATTAATGGTTTGGGCTGTTGGCGCGTTGAATACGGAGTAACTAGGATTAATCGACGGAAGAATTGAAGTGTCGGACGGGTTAACCTGCGCCGTCTTTGCCTCTTGAGTGGGGAGCGTGTTTAAGATATTGCCAGCTGCGGCATAATCGGCCTGGGCTTGCCCAAAGCCACCAAATGGCATGTTCGTGTTCGATGTAGTAGGATTCGCGGCGGGAGCTGAGGGTGCCATATATAGCCTCTTAGTCAACCGCATTCCGCGTTTTCTTTATTATATCATTAAAACGGTAGTTGGTACTCTATAACTTCGATGCTATACGTTTGGTTTACTAACGTGATCGGGGCTCCGGTATTATTGGTGACCGAAACGACTATGGATATGAGGCTCCCTACAAATGTCACGGAGTTTTGTACTGTCTCCGTGGACACATACTGCCAGATCGGATCAATGGCTACGCTATTTGTAAGATAGGTTGCGTTACCCGTGTTATTGTTTTTGAACTTGATATCGGCGAAGGTTGTAAACGTCGTTAAAGAGGGTTGGACAGTAAAATTTTGGGAGCCACCGTCTGCCAAGGTGCCACTAATGCTTAGGCTGGCCGGAATAGTCGCGACATTGATAAAGTTAGGAATTGTGGTCGAAAATCGTAACTGGTCGTATCTGTAGCTAAGCGTCATAATAAATCCTATACCACACTCTGAAGTTGGCTGCTGCCGATGCGCCACAGCTATACGAAATAGTGAGCGTCGTGCTATTTATAACGCCGTAGCACTCGTACTGATGGGCCGTATCGTAAAACCATATGTCCTGCGCCCCGCCGCTGATGCTTGGCCATACTTGACCCGGAAGAGATTCAAAAAATATTTTATAGTTTGGAACGTAACCGAGATTGTGGTTAACCGTATACGTCCCAACCATTCCCGCTCCAGGACTGCTAAGTGACACGACATTTTGTTGAAGTACCTTCTGGTAGTTCTTGCGGCTATCGAAGTAGGTATTATCACTTGTAGGAAGGGTGGTCTGAAATGTTGGTGAAACAAGCGGGTTGGTATTATCAAAGTCATCTATCCACGTGGAAACTTCTTTGTAGTAAATGGTCCCGCTTGTAGCCGTCGTTATTAGGTATATATTGCTAGAATCGGAATATATGTTATACGAGTTGCTCGTATCGGCCTGTCCATTGGGCACATAGTTAGTCCCATCCTTCGAAAACAGTGCGTCGCAAAATGTGGGACGGGTGAATGAATGGGGGATAGTGTACTGGTAGAGATAACCTCCCAGAGTCGGCGCGCCAGCCGTGAACGTATTGCTTAACACCCCGCATATTTTGTCAATAGCGAACGCGGTAGAAAAATTTATGTTCTGGACATTACTTATCTGACTCATGCGAATATTGACAAAACGTCAATCCCTGTTTTAGATGACACCATCCCAGTCGTTCCGTCGGGCAGTATACCGGCTATCATTTGATTCACCTTAGTTGTGGGGCTTGTGAATAAAATATAGCCATTCTTACCCAAAAGTGAGATGGTTGCGTTCTGGCTTGTAGGGTCAGACAGAATAATCGAGCTATTAGGGCCGGATATTTGCACGCCCTGGCCATTAATACCGATAGTGGTTGTTCCTGGTAGATTTCCAGAAGAGTTTAACTGATAAGGCTGAAACTGCCAACCACTTAGGCTATTGTTTGAGGTGGGTGGGCCGACTGATGGTAGAGAAAAAGGGGCATTAAATGGATTCATGGCTAGTATTGGCTCTGTGTTAACTGCGGCATGTATGCTACGCCGAGCGTTGTTAGGGTCGGCGACGTAGCGCCCGTCGAACTCAAAATTGCCTTGGCCTGTATTTCTTTAAACTGCGCGTAATCTCCAATGATAGGGAATTTGGTGTATACCGACCCGACAACGTTATTAGTAGTAGAAAGCACGTAGCTGCCACGATTAACCTTAAAAGCAAGCTGAATACCCTCACCGGCGCGCAGGGGGAGGTGAGAGCACTTAATGGTGAGCCCATTCTTGTCGTCAACCGGGCGCATGTCGTCGATAACTAGCCCCTCGATAAACGCCGAATTGTAGTAAGGATTACTACCACTTACGATATCTACTCCGTACGTTCCGGTGTTGTTGTCCTGCCAGCCAATGAATAATTGCTGGCCAGTAGAATAGGTGGCACCGATGCTTATGTTTGTTGTGTTGCCGGTCGAAATCGTGTAATCAAGATTAAGACCCTCCGGGTATGCGTCACACCGATTCCCCCAATGGTATATTCCTTGTTGCAATGTGGAAGAAGTTGTTGTATTTGCTACACCGAAAAGCGCCACGCCATTATAATTAGTCGCAGAGCCGGGCAATACTTGTATACGATCTGACGTACGAAGCTTAGGGAAGCGTTGAAAGCTCTGAAAAGGGGAAGTGTCTGTATATAGGGCATTATTTGCCCCCACCACGCTTAATAGCCGGTTTTTATTACTAAGAACTACGTCGATACCAGCGTCGGCTCGCACCCAGTTATTGTACGTATAGTTCGCGCCATCCCAGAAAAATATATACCCTACGCTTTTGCTAAGTGTCCCTTGTCCTGATGCCGTGGCTATGGATAGCATGTTGTTCGCCGTGTCCATAGATCGTATGTAGCTTCCGTTTGGAATGGTCAGTTGGTTGGGCGTCCAGTTCGTACCGTCAAACTTACCTAAGTTATTTCCGTGACCGATTGATAAAAAAGGAAGGTCTGTATTAATCGGGGCCAGACCGGTAAGCGCCGTATTATTAAATCCTTGGGTGAGGTACGAATCATTACGGGTCGCAGGATTGGGCGAGCTAACCGGCCCGTAAATGCCTACGCTCGAGTTGGTTGTGTAGTATAGGTATCCAAGCCACTGCGCCAATCCGTTGCCTTGGGAATCCTGCGCTTGAAATAAAAACTTGTATTGACCGTTCGCGTCCCGCGAAAACATTTTACCATCGGCGCAGTAAATATAAATGTTAGACGTATAAGGCTGACCACTCACTATCCATTTGGGCAGGGCGGTAATCATGCCAGTAGGCGAATCGAGAACCGTAGAACGATTGATCGTAAACCAACCCGCGTCGTTCAGAATGTCGCCGTTTTGAGCGAAATAAAACTGGTATTGCTTTTCGAGTAAATAAGTTGTTCGGACGATCTGTTTTTCAGCATCAGAAATACCGCCATAGAACTGGTCTATGACCCATTGCTTGGCTTCTTCATCTCCCTGCTGGTCGGTAGGCGACGGTGGTACGAACGTCATTTGCGGATTCATACGCTAGCCTTAAGAAGTGACACCGCCAGCCGGGAACCAGCCCGGGTAGCTGTGCCATCTGCTAATACCTTTCTTACCGCGGATAATCGAACTTCGGGTCTTTGTAGCCCAGTTGCCCTTAGCGGCCTGTAAACGGCTAAAGTACTCCTGTTCGTATAGGCCCTTCCACTTCGAATCTTTTTTGTATTGGTAATATTTATAAAGCGCCCAAAACTCAGGAATGTCTTGCATGTCAGGATGGAGGCTCATAATCTGGTTAATGGACCAGTTCGTTGTTGAACTTACATTAGTACCCTGATAGTAATTTCCTATCGTTGCTGACGTAGAGCTACTTACGGCGGTTATTTTATACCAGTTGCCATCCCCGTCATCTCCGGCTGTAATATAGGTTGAGCCGAGTGCCATCCAGCTAGAGAATATAGGGGCAGAGGATGTGACTGACGTTCCGTTATACCTAAACGTTACGGTGGATGCATTTGTGGTGGGGGTGACAGCCAAGTGGTCAAGCCTAATATCAGACGATTCGTATACTATACGCATAGGCACGCCCACTGTTTGATTGTTCTGGGTGGTGGTGGCTGTGCAGATCGGGTCAATTTGTAGCTCTTTGCTTGCCACGCCAAAATTCATATTTATAAAAAACATGCCGGGAATACCGCCGTATATATATTCGGTGCGGAAATTCCACATCTCTTGTGATTCCTCTTCAATAAGCTGGTACCAGCGTGAACCAATTTGTATCTTAACCGTTTTCACGAACTGGCAGTCAGGCGGTAGCTGGTAACTACGGTCAGTGTCCGCAAGCGGGTTGCTCGGGACGTTCGTAGTGGTATTACTGATCTTTTCAATGCCTGGCCGACCGAAGGTGGATAGTATATTTTGGTACCCCTGATTGAGCCAGCGTATAAATTTCGTCTGGCTATCCAGGGTCGTGTCTGAGGTAGCATCCTGTACATCCGCCAAGGCCTCATCGAGCGTAATCATACGAGATTCACCTTTATGTATGCAGGCTGGGTGCTGCTAGCGACGATAATATCCGTTCCACTACCGAAGAGCCGTTGAGCCGAAAGCTTATACGTATGAACACCGGCGGAAGGAGATAACGGTTGTGCAACTCTGAATCCAAAATTGGGCGACGTACCAATCGTACCCTCGGTGTCGTCTTGCAGGGACGTGGAACCCTCCCGTATGACAAAAGCCATGGTGTCATTTGAAACAGTTGTATTGTAGTGTCCGAGCGCGCTTACCTCAATGTTTCGTCCGGCGGGAACGTTGACTGGCACGGAGAGGCCCGTAATGTCCGCAATGGTCGTGAAACCGCTTGTGTTAGCGGTAATCTGGCGATACCCTATTAGGTTTTGGTTTGGAACGACCGGATAAATTAAATTGCCGAGTGAATCTGAAACCATAAGCACGCTACCCGATACGGTTGGCGCGGTAGCCGATAGGGAACCCTGATTAAACGATGAGAGCGAAGCTCCACCGGAAACAGCAATAGCGAGCCGCACCGAATTTGCAGCCAGGCTGGGCGAAGCCGCGTTGTTGGATACTGCCGTATAAACAATACCCGTTCCGACGGTGTAGTCGATATACGTATCAACAGAGGCGCCAAACGTGTGATTACTGACCGCCGCCACACTGTATTCGACACCATTAATCCAAATCGTTGCTGCCGTCATTGAGCCCACAAGTCCAGAGTTTTGAGTCCATACGCCGCCAGTCTGCACAAAATTGGAAAAGCTCGAACGAAAATCAATAAGATTTGACCCATTATCCTGAACTTTGCCAGAACCCTTAGGGACAATATTTGTGTTAATGTTGCTATCCGTTCCGGCGGCCCCGTAAGTAACCGCATTTCCTGTCGTCGAGTTTCCAAGCAGTGGATAATTCACGGCACTTGCACCGGCTGCGCTCTGTCCTATCCAGGTTTTGCTATTTAGGTCTAAAAGTGATGTTGTAATACTAGGACTCGTGAGGGTAGTTACCCATTGCGTAGCGCCCGAACCGTTGCCCACAAGATAGGCGCCATTACTAGGCGTCTGACCAGATGAGCCAGTACCAAGCTTAGTTTCTATGGCCACGACCGCATCGTTTACAAGTCCGTGTTGCGTGTGATGTGGAACGGTTGCCAACGTGTCATTTGTGGACGGATTAGTTGGACTATCAATAGCCCCCGGATATGCCGTATTGCTCATACCGTTTGCACCGTCCAAAGAGTGTTAGAAGGTGTGTAAATAGGTATCAGCTCGGACTGTGGCGCGCCATCATAGAATGTCGTCGATGAATCGTATGTCGTAGAGGCATCATCAAAAGCGACGTTACCTTGGGTAACGCTTACTTCGAGATTGGGGTTTCCTGTCCAAAGGGTGTCGGGCGGCATAAATATAAGGATTTATGAACCGCATTCCGCGTGTTATACATATTATACCACGTAGGAGCGAAGTTAATAGCCACCGAGCATAATATACCCGGTAACAGGCGCGCCCATAGAGTTCGGCAGGGTCAGTGTTGTGGCCGAGACGGTCGCACCGGAGGTATCATCTTTTAGTATCGCAGGAGAATTGTTATAGGCCATCACAAAGGTGATCGTCTGCGACACTCCGGTACTATTCCGATATCCATTCAGATACGCCACAAATCGTTTATCCCAAGGTGTTGTACCGCTTTGGCTATAGGTGACCGTACCGGCCGTCGTGCCGTTTAAGACAATCTGAGCATTTGAAGACACGTCGATAAAGTTAACCATAAGGTTCGCGCCAGCTCCCCATATAGATAGTGGTGTAATACCGCCGGTGGCCTCCACGTTAGCTACTAATGTTAATGGATGGGCGGAATCATCTACCAAAAAGTTAGACGGTGATTCCATTGAGGCGTTATCTATAATGAGGCTACAAGTCTC
>Ga0207661_10000176_pt1 | contig 41212 bp, 62 predicted proteins | sample KBSC713LmetaG_FD_184337 | JGI IMG/M metagenome (GOLD analysis project Ga0207661, IMG submission 184337) | Corn rhizosphere microbial communities from Kellogg Biological Station, Michigan, USA - KBS C7.1-3L metaG (SPAdes) (version 2) | ecosystem: Host-associated > Plants > Roots > Rhizosphere ...
AGGATTAAAAACTATATCGGATACTATCTCTATGAGCGCAACAAAGCTAAGAGGTAAACGTAGCCAGCTTCACAAGGCTTGCAAACACGAGCTTGTATGTGACTTCAGACTTGAGTGGAGCGAACCTAAGTAAGTGACATGAATCAAGAAACTCAGCTAGGCTTTGCAGACTTTAAGCAGGGCAATCTCTATAAGAATTGAAAGCGCGATAGTCCTGGCGAAGCAGCCGCCGTTGATAGGGTTCTCGCGGGTGGCGCACCAACCGCAGTTCGTTCACAATCCGGCAAGGGGCTAATGCTCTTTGCACAAGGTAAGGACGGCTTTGGTGAGTACATGAAGGGCAATCAGGGCAAGAAGTATATGAATGATAGCCCTGGCGAGTGAAGCAAGATTCAGTCGTATCGATCTGGTGGCCCAAGACCGTGCGTAGGCGCTAAGCCGTGCATATCCTCTCCAACCGGCAAAGGCTTTGTTCACTTTGCCGCCGCTTATAAAACGGCCGTTAAACTTCCCGACCCACTCTGGCGTAGGGATATCGTTTACATCGGTGATTTAACATCGTTTGAGCATACTCGTAGAGCCGCAGCGCGTGCTCAGGGCTTCTCTGTGCTCTGCATCCTTGCTGACGGTGCGGTTGATCCGAACGGCTACCGTAACCTAAATGAGCTAGGCAATATTCGTAACAGCCTTTTGAATGAGGGTTGGACTATCACCGGATGGGCAACCACTGATGATGTACCTGAGGAATCAGCTAGCCGTGCTGTATGGATTATGAACAACTATGGTCTATCAGGTTGGATCGCTAATGGCGAGGCTTGGTGAGAGGGTGCAAGAGCGGGGGAAGGCCCAAGATGGCTCAACACCTACAAGTCACTTACAACGGCTCCTGTGGCTTTGTCGTGCTTATCTAGCGATAACCCTAATTGAGCACGGGACTTCACTTACACACCTTGGATCGCTAACTCGCTTTCTATTCAGCCGCAAGTCTATGGAAACGCTTATCCAGCCTATACGGTTTATAACGGCGTTCAGACTATGAAGAATGGCGGCATCCCGGAATCTCTGCTAAACTTAACCTTTGGTGTCTATCCTGCCGGTTATCCGATTCCATGGGCAGACTATCGCACATGGAAAGGCCCACGAGGAATTTACCTTGGAGAGCGGCTAGATGCTGCTGATTACGTAAATCTCGCACGATAGGAAAATCATGGTTGAACGTAAGGATTGAACTGATGGCCTATACGATCAGTACCTCGCTATGCTAGACGAGCGCGATGAGGCTATTCATCGCGCAGAGTTGTGGGAACAGGCAGGCCAGGAAGCTTTCACTACAGGCTTTCTTTCTGGGATGGCTTGTCTCGCTATAGTCTTCATGGTACTTTCGATATTCTTGCAATTGTACTAGATCTTGCAATTGTACTAGAAATCTGTTATACTTAATGCCATGCTAAGTGATAAGGCTCAGCTACTCAAGGCGACCACCGTAGCCGCTCGTGCCCATCAGCACCAGAAGCGCAAGGATGGAACGCCGTACATCGCTCACCCTGTTAGGGTTGCTGTCCGTTGTGACACGGTGCTAGAGAAGACTGTTGCCCTCCTACACGATGTAGTCGAGGATACCGATATCACTTTCGATGAGCTTCGCGAGCTTGGATTTTCTCGCGAGGTTATTGACGCGGTAGATGCACTTACCAAGCGTCCTGGCGAGAAGTATCATGACGACTTCATTAAGCGCACCGTTTCTAATCCTCTGGCTATCAAGGTCAAGATCCAGGATATTAATGATAACATGGAGGATCAGTCAGCACTTGACCCGGAAGAGGCCGAGTTTCTTAGCAAGCGGTATAAGCGAGCACTGGATCTTCTTGTCTAGTTGTGATATAATACCTACATGAGACAATACGTGCTCCGATACAAGCCAGCATTTCAGCCGCATCACAAGCAGCGGTCTGAGCGATTCCCTGCTCGTGATCATGACGAGGCGCTGAAGTATGCGCTGAATTTCGTGAATGCCCGTGGGCATGATCTGATCATTCTCTGGGAAGAGATTCACGTCGATTCCTCCATGACCCCGAATGGTCACACGGAGCTTATCACTGTCTACAATCCTAAGGAGGCAATTGATGCGTAACGAAAAGGTAAGAGACGCTTTCAAGTCAACGTTGATTGGCTTGGCAATCATTACACCGTTAGCTGCGTTCTTCCTGATGATGCCTGCGTTTGCTCATGGGCATTATGTTATCGGTGGGTTGCTCTTGTTATACTTCGCTGTCTTCTTCAGCTTCGCGATTGGACACCTGATTCAATATGGCTAGACGATTCAACACCAAGGTCACTCGTTCAATTCAGAACGATGATCCTAAGTCTCGCTACGCTTTCAAGAAGCTAGAGGTTCACGAGGATGCGTCCATTCGTATCCCTTCATTTGGAAGTTCGTAAAGGGTGTTTGGCTTGACAGTAAGTAGTCCACCTGATATACTACGTGGTATGGAATTTCCTACACTTTATAAGCTCACGTCCACCGGTAAGGTGCAGATGTGGCACATTGAGGCCAACCCGGTGTTTGACGGTTCTATCGTTACTACCTATGGTTTGCTTGACGGCAAGAAGCAGACGGCAGTCGAGGAAGTGAAGGGGAAGAACATTGGCAAGGCTAACGAAACTACTCCGTTTGAGCAGGCTATCTCTGAGGCTAAGTCTCAGTGGGAGAAGAAGTCGAAGAAGGGTTACGTGCAGAACATTGAGGATGCCCAGGAGAAGAAGGTCGATTCGACTTTCATCGCTGGCGGCATTGCCCCGATGCTCGCGCATACCTTTGAGAAGCAGGGCCACAAGATTACGTACCCTGCCTACGTCCAACCGAAGCTTGACGGTCATCGCTGCATCGCTATCTATCAGGATGGCAAGGCTACGCTTTGGTCGCGCACACAGAAGCGCATCACTGGCGTCCCTCACATTGAGCGGGCGATTGAGACGCTGCTTTCGGTGGTCGATTTCGATCATCCTATCGTGCTCGACGGCGAGCTTTACAACCATGACTACAAGGATAAGTTCGAAGAGCTTACGTCCTTCATCCGTCAGGTGACTCCTAAGCCTGGACATGAGGTTGTCCAGTATTGGATCTATGACATGGTAACACCGGCTCCGTTCTCGCAGCGCCTTGAAATGCTTGAGCAGCTTAACATGCTCCTTGAGTCAGGGATGCCGTACGAGACGCTCACCATTGTCCCGACCGACACCATTGAAAACGAGGAAGAGCTTACTAGCGCACACAACGTCTTTGCTTCGGAGTACGGCTTTGAGGGTGCGATGGTTCGCAATGCTATGGGCCGCTACAAGAATGGCCGTTCCTACGATCTTCAGAAGGTGAAGACGTTTGAGGATGCAGAGTTCAAAGTTGTTGCTATCGAAGAGGGTAAGGGTAAGATGGCTGGCAAGGCGATGTTCGTTTGCGAGCTTGAGAACGGTGAGACGTTCCGCGTTAAGATGGTTGGCGCACTTGATGATCTTGCCGAGTATTTCGACAACCCTGAGCCTTGGCTTGGCAAGCAGCTTACCGTTAAGTTCCAGGGGAAGAGCGCCTATGGGGTTCCGCGCTTCCCGGTGGCTCTCCGATTCAGAGAGGATATCTAAATGCTAGGTTATCTGTGGTGTAGGTTGTGGTCACACAACTGGCGCTATATGTACACGAATCCTGCGGCTCGTGCGGTGCTTCATTGCACGCGCTGTCACAAGATTTGGAATGACGGGTAATGTGGTATAATCTTCGAATCGTTCGCGTTGATGGGATTTGCCACACGTTCTGCTATAGAGGTAAGTTCCGCCGTGATAATCAGGCAAAGAACCTAGCACGGTTCTCAGGCGTCAAGAGAATTGATACATGGCAAACAACCGGACTGGTTGGAGAGCCACTGTAATGCTTACGCTCTACGTAGACTCTAAGGATATCTCCGCACCGATATTTAAGCGAATGGGAGACAACAGGGTTGGTAGGAGTGCCGCTGTAATGGATGAGAATAGCGAACAATTCAATGCCTTTGTGGATGCTATTGAACAAATTTTATTTGCCGGTTCTGACTACGGGCGTGGTTACCGATATGGCAACCAAGGAAAGTTTCCTATGCCTGCTGAGCAGAGTGATGAATGGAACGGCGGATATGAAGACGGCCGCGCAGATTGGCTAAACACGATTGGCTAAACACGATTAAGAAAGATGAGTTGACATAGATTTAGGTCTGTGATATATTAACCCGGAGGAATAATAATGGACTATAATGAATTAGCAAAAAAGGCAAGGAAGGAAGTCGGGAAGACTCCAAAGGATTCGGGCGACACAATCGCTACCCGAATTGTAGATGGACTTTCAACAAGAGAATTGCGAGAGATTGCTTACTCTGTTATCATCACTACGATTAATGATGAGCTACGTAAGTATCAGATGGCTATCGCGAATGGTGGCGCGATGGGAAAGCAGTTTGCTGTTTCTCCGCGTGATACCCGACAGACGGTTGAGCGTGGCGATGTACGCCAAGCTGAGAAGAGAACGCTTGTCGGCCTAGACAAGGCGGTTACAACGGCTCAGAAGGCAGCGTACTTTATGGAGCTTGCCCCTAAGACTTATCGTGTACCGCACGTCGGCCCTGTTCTTGGTCGCGACATGACCAAGCAACACTGGATCGCATGGCGAGAAAGACTCAGAGGACGTATCCTTGGCCATCAGAAGTCAATTGAGGTCGCGGATAAGGTTCTTGACTTCCTGAACGAGACAGGAGCGAACACGCTGGATGAGGCTTTTAAGAAGGCGCAGAAGAAATCAAATCCATAGGAAGAACGCAACCCAGACCCTCTTACGATTTGATCCACAGTTCACACGAAATCCAAGTTTAATACGATTAACAATTTTGAATCGATCCAAGACAGAAACGTAAACCCATAGTCACGACGATCATCAAAGGAGATTTATCATGGAGACTTTAGAAAGAGTAATGCCAGCACAGGCAACAGACCTTAAGTACCTGTCTGAAATGTTGCATAATGTACAGCAGCTTCGCATCGCTAGTGAGAACAGAGCGCGGAGCCTTTATCAGTCAGGTGATGACCACTTGGCTTATGCTGATCCGGTCGATACTTTGACCGAATTAGAGAAGAGTATCGCAAAGAACATGAAGAAGGAGCTAAAGAGATTCTCACCGGCTATTTACAAGTTTGCGAAGGATACTCCTGGTCTAGGTGAGCATTTGATCGCTCGTTTGATTGGCGAGATTGGCAACCCCGCTATTGCTCTTCCTTACCATTGGGAAGGTTCAGGCAGCACTAAGACTCTTGTTGCCGATCCTGCTTACCATCGCACAGTCGGTCAGCTTTGGGCTTACTGCGGTCATGGCGATCCTGAGCGTAGGTCTAAGGATAAGGCAAACAAAGGTAATCAGGATCTATTGCTTGCCGCTGGTGACCCTAAGGCGAAGATGCTCGTTCACCTTATTGCGGAATGCACCATGAAGTCAGTTGGCGGCGTCGATAAGGTTGGACACGTCAGACCGCGCTCCCCTTACAGGGATGTGTATGATGCTACCCGTCTTAAGTATCTTGATGCCACTCACACTACTACGTGCGTAAGATGCGGCCCGAGCGGTAAGCCTGCTCAGCCAGGAAGTCCGTTGAGCGATGCTCATAAGCACGCTCGCGCTCTCCGAAAGGTTGGCAAAGAGGTTCTTCGTGACCTTTGGCTTGTCGCAAGAGAAGAGCTACAACTTTCTACAGAACGAGAGGTTGACTATTCTGATCGCGAAACCCATCTAACGTGCGTCTAACCTCTTAATAATTTGGGGCTATCTAATGGCTACACGAAATCCAGTAAATACGCGATAGTCTCTTAAATCTTTAGGGCTACTCTTTTTACGAAAAACCAGGGGAGCTACGCCCTATCTTTACAACCAAACACACTACGAAACCCATCACCTTCACGTTAAAGGCTGTCAAATCCAGGCGAACGACGAAACCCACCGAGCCAACGATTTGACAGTCTTACCTACTTATGATATACTACCTACATGATCACAGAAGATAGAGTTCTCGACGTAGTTTCCACTTTGGAAGGTGAGAAGGTCGCAATGTCGATTGACGACGATGCGCTTGCTCACATCATGTCAGTGCTTACCGAGCTTTATTCGGATCAGGAGCTTGCGGTTATCCGCGAGTACGCTACTAACGCTCTTGACTCACATGTGGAGGCCGGGGTTACCCGTCCTATCGAGATTACGACCCCTAGCCCGATGAGCCTGTACTTCAAGGTCAAGGACTACGGGATCGGCATGGATATCGAGGATATCCGTAACATCTATTCGCGCTACGGTGCTTCGACCAAGCGGGAGTCGGATGAGTTCGTGGGTATGCTTGGACTTGGCTGCAAGTCAGCCCTGGCATATACCGATCAGTTCACCCTCTCCGCTGTCAAGAACGGCATCGCTACTCAGGTGAGCATCAGCCGCGATGAGAACGGCGCTGGTTCGATGACTATCGTTGCTGAGTATGAGACAACCGAACCGAATGGTGTCGAGATTGTCGTGCCCGCTAAGAGCTACAATAAGTTCGATAGCAAGGCGCGTAACTTCTTCCGCTTCTGGAAGCCCGGTACTGTTCTGGTTAACGGTGAGACTCCCGCACAGATCGACGGATTCTGGGTCGATGAGAATCTTCTTCTGACTCGTGAGATTGGTAACGACGTTATCGTAATGGGCAACGTTGCTTACCCGGTCAACGAGTACACTTACGGCGGATGGGCTACGGTTGCCTTTGTCGAGATTGGCGCGGTTACCTTCACTCCTTCGCGTGAGGCTCTTCAGATGACGCCGAAGACGAAGAATCGTATTGAGGCCATTAAGAAGGAAGTCGAGGAAAAGAAGATCGCGGCCGTTCAGAAGCAGATTGACGAGGCTCCTGATCGTCTTACTGCCCTTAAGCTCTATGTGGATAGCGGCTCCCTCGGTTTTCGTGGGCAGGCTACCTACAAGGGTAAGGACATTCCTACTAGCTTCGATGCTCCGCAGGATGAGACATTCACTGTTGTCAAGGCAAACAAGGGTTGGGGTGACCGTGGATTCTCTGATGAGAAGGCTATCCCGGTTGCCAATGCTCTCAAGAGCATTTGGCTCAAAGGTTTCCCGAAGGATGAGAACTTCAGCCCGTACAAGCGGAAGAAGCTGAATCAGTGGCAGGCAAAGCAGAGCTTCTCGACGCCGCAGAACTATATCCTCGTGGATAAGGTTCCTGTCTCTGAGTGGATCGATCCGGCAAACGTCAAGGATTGGTCTGAGGTTGCCGCCGAGAAGATCGTCCGTCAGGGTACCGTTGGCAAGTCTGGCAAGGTTGCTGGTTCTTACAAGGACGTGTGGACTAAGGATGGCATTAAGGATGAGGTTGCAGCTTCGGAGATTGATATCAAGAAGCCTGTTTACTGGCGGCGCAATAATCATCGCTTCGGTGAGACGGTTGAATTTCTGAACGAGCTTCATCCTAAGGGCTTCACTCTCGTCACTCTGCCTCAGAACCGCATCGCTAAGTTCCAGCGAGATTTCCCGAAGGCGATTGAGGCTGATGTTTCTTGGCATCGCGGTATCGCTAAGAAGTGGTTCGACGGTCTGACAACAGAGGCCAAGCTCGCGTTTGAGCTTAAGGTCAACAATGTTGATTGGCTCCGCTATCTCGATGAGACGCGGATTGATGATGAGCAGCTTTCAATGCTGGTTGCTGCTGCTAAGGAGCGGAAGTACGACAAGAACTATGAGAACTGGCGCACGAGTTACCGTAACTTCATTCAGGTGAATTACTCTAACGAGTATGAGAAGATTCTCAAGCAGTATCCTCTCTTGACAGCACAGAGGATCTATGGTAGAATTGATCCTAAGACTGAAGATCACTACTACATGTATATCAACGCTGTGTACGATGTAGAGGGAAGCTATCTAACTACTAAGGAGGAAGTGAGTAACTGATGCAGTACACAATCGTAGGCACAGAGGATGGATCGAACATCACGGTCTTTGTCCCTGGTCAGGCACCGTTGGTGGCTCACTCTAGCCATCCGAACTATGACAAGATCGTAGCAGGCGTCTTGGCTAACGACGAGAACGTAGCCGAACTTTTCGACGTGTCCGTTGCAGTCGCAGAGAAGTTCGACCGCCTTACGGAGCGCGTGAGCGTTGCGAATGGTAGGCTCTACTTCGATGCAGTTGAGGTTGACAACAGCCTCGCGAATCAGGTTGTCCGATTCCTGAACGAGGGTGTCGAGGACTATAAGCCGCTGGTTAAGTTCTTCGACAACGTTCAGCAGAACGATAACGAGCATAGTCGCGAGCAGCTTTACGACTGGCTCAATACTCGTGACTTCACGATCAGCCCTGACGGTATGATTGTCGGGTACAAGGGCGTCACGCCTCTAGAGGATAACGTCTTTGAGTCGATCAGTTCTGGTCGGGCTATCGTGAACGGTGAGGTTCAGAACGGTCGCATTAAGCAGAAGGTTGGCGACGTTGTTGAAATGCCGCGCAACGAGGTTCAGTTTGATCCGGCAGTTGGTTGTTCGACCGGCCTCCACGTTGGCACCTGGGACTACGCTTCTGACTTCGGTCGCGGTGCAGTCCTGACCGTTAACGTCAACCCTCGCGATGTTGTCTCGGTTCCTACCGAGTGTGAGAATCAGAAGATGCGTGTCTGCCGCTACACGGTAGCTGCCACGACTGACGTTCCTTACTCCGCTCCGGTCTGGGATGACTTCGAAGACGAGTGGGATGATGAGGACGAGGATGATTACTATCGTGACTTCTGGGGCGAGGACGAGGACTTTGAGGACGACGAGCCTGAGTTCCGTCCGCAGAGCCTCCTTCACCCGAACTTTGGTGAGGATGAGCCTGAGGTTACCAAGGCGTTCGGTGAGCAGCCCTTCGCAGTAGAGGGTTCGGCTGTTCAGGAGACTGAGGATGGTCAGGCTGTTATCTCGGTAGGCGACAAGTTTGCTGATCGGGATGCACGTCGATCCGGCAACGTCTTCACTGTCGAGTCAGTTGATGAGGATAGTGGAATCGCAACTGGCAAGTGGTCACCTTCGGGCTTGACTCGCAGCATCGCGTTTGATAGACTCCTGTCCAGGAAGTACGACAGGGCATAACGTCCGCAAGGGCGATGAAGGTGGGGAGGGCCGGGTTTTGGTTCCTCCCCACTGAGGTTTAAGATGAAAGTAATAGACCCAGGACATTTTAATCACCTAGCTCACATTGGGTGTAAGGGCGATTGCCATGATGTGTAAGAATTGTAAGACCGCGCCATATCCACGAGGATTTGAGCCTGTGCTACAATTGTGTTGGCATTGCGTATGGATCGTAAGACCTTGGAAGGAAACTAATGCACATACGAGCAGCTAACAAAGAATCAGACAGGCATCCGCCGGGAACCATTGGTGTCTATACGGATCATATCGCTCGCTTCTCTGATTTCACGGTATCGTTAAGAGGACTAGAAGTTCCGAAAGGTTCCATCTTTTCATACTCGCGTGGAGTCTATCTAGCGTTCAACACCAATCGCTTCATTCGCGAAATGGAAGGCGAGTGGCTCTTCCTGATGGATGACGATCACCGTTTTGAGGGTGACATTCTTATGAAGCTCTTGGCTCACGACCTAGATGTTGTCGTGGCATTAACTAGTAAGAAATTCCCACCATATGAGCCTGTTTTATATAGAGACGGTAAATCAATTGACCTTGCGGGACTCTCAGGGCTACAGGAGGTCGATGCTTGCGGCAAGCCTGGAATGCTTATCAGAAAGCATGTTCTAGATGCCATGGATGATCCTTGGTGTGAGTATGAGGATACAGAGGAAGGTGCTGAGGATATGGATTTCTGTTATAAAATTCGTAAGGCCGGATTCAAGATTTACGCAGATTTGGATATTCAGCTAGGTCATCTAGTTCCTATTACCATTTATAAGCAACCTGACCCGAATGGTAATTGGGGAACAATGCTAGCTCTTGGTAATAATGGTGTATTCTTACCGGATTCTGTAAATGGCTAGATAAGCTATATCAGAATGGGAGTACCTACTTCACCGTTGCTGGTTACGGACGACAGTATCGGCTTATTAAGCCTGAAGTTAAATTGGAAATGAGCACTTGACAAAGTGACGTTTGCGACGTATAATAAAGGAAGGGTAGGGTTCCTGATCGCCTACCGAAATCAAAACAACAAGGGAGAACGAAATGTTCAATAGAGTAGAGAAGCTAGCCCACAGCCGGGTTTTCAACGTGCTGGTCGGTCTAGCTTTTATCGTTGTATCCGTAACTGGATACATGGTGTGGGGGCAGTTGTTCCTCACTGAGTGGGCAGGCGGGATTGCAGCAGCAATCGGCATCTTCTGCCTCATCTTCAAGACTCAGGGTTATTGGGTCTGGTCAATCGTCAATGCGGTGCTGTGGTTCTGGCTCTTTATTGACTTTCAGCTACCAATGCTCGCGGGTCTTCAGGTCATGTACGTGCTCTTCAGCCTATACGGGTTGGTAGTTTGGGCAACAACGCATGATCGCTTCGGCTACGCTGTAGATAAGTGGAAGGATAACCTCGGTACACTTCTAGGATTTGTAATTTTAGCCTACGTCGTGTATGCTTACAGTGACATGGCCGGATACGCATTCACCACATGGTGGTGGCTTGAGTTCCTCGGAGTCTTTATCTCCATCATTTCCTTCTGGATGGATGCGTTTAAATACCGCACAAACTGGATTGGTTGGACAACGACTAACTTCCTATTCTTCCCTCTCTTTATTCACCAGGGACTAATGGGGCCAGCTATCCTAACTATCGTCTTCCAGACGCTATGCATCTTCGGTATGATTAAGTGGTATTGGGATCAGAAGAAGCTTGTAGATGCAGGAGAGGTAGAGCTTGTGGGTGGTGCTCAGTATGCGTAAGCTCATCAAAGGCGATTGTTATCCTGCGGCCGAAGCCGTCTATCATAAGATGGGCGGCAAGGCTGCCGGTCTTACCCCGATGAGGATTGTCCACGAGGGGGTACCGCACTGGTATCTCCGCTGGACTGTGGAAACAAAGGTTTTCTATATCGATCCGACTGCCCTACAGTTTAGTAGCCCTGTTCCCTACCCTGAGGGCAAGGGTTGCGGTTTCCTTACGAAAGAGCCATCTAAGAGAGCAAAGGAGTTAATGTGAGAGAGTTAACGAGATACGAGAAGGAGAAGTGGCTGGATCAGTATGGTCGCTTTCAGATGGATGAGGGTGAGCCTAGATTCCTTATGGGTGGTTCGGAGCTAGGAGAAGCGTTTAGCCTAGTAACGCAAGCTACTCGTATGAAGGATTACGGACTCTCCGAGGAATTCGTCAAGGCTGCAATGGTGCAGGCGCTTGATATGTATTACGATCAGTTGGTGTGGTTCTACACCTTTGAGGGAGAGCCGACTAATGAGTATGGATTGCCGGATATGAAGGTGGTTCATCCTATTGCTCAAAGCATGGGTATCTTTCTTGATAGACTTGACTACGGTGATTACAATGACACCGCTCGCAAGTTGTGGGATTGGATTGTTCACTGGATGAATCTTCATCAGGACGAAACTACTAAAGAACGAAAGATTTCTGCGTTACAGCACGAGCTAGCTATCCTGAGGGGTAAGGAAGATGGGTCGTAGAGGACTTGTAGTTGGAAAATTTATGCCGCTACATCGTGGGCATCAGTTTCTAATCGACTCGGCTCTAGCTCAGGTAGATGAGCTAACCGTTGTCGTGTATGACACGTTCATTGATAGAGAAACGGCCGCACTTATGCCCGCTCACAAGCGAGCAGGGTGGATTCAGGCGCTCTATCCTCAAGTGACTAACGTAGTCGTTCGTAAAGATATCCTCACTGAGCTATCTTATGCAGAGCGGGACAAGCCTGAGTACGCGCAGTCATACGCGGATGACCTTGCATTCCTTGGTCACTTCACTCATGTATTCTCTTCTGAGAACTATGGTGAGCCGTTTGCTAAGGCTTTGCAAGCTGACCATATCATAGTGGACATGGATCGACGCCTAATGCCTATCAGCGGTACCGAGGTTCGTAGCGATCTGTTCCGCTATCGTGCTTGGCTTGACCCGATTGTGTACCGTAGTCTAATTCAGAAGATTGTCTTCGTCGGCACTGAGTCAACAGGCAAGTCCACCCTATCAAAAGCACTAGCCGAGAGACACAATACTCTATGGGTTCACGAATACGGACGCGAGCTATGGGAGGACGCAGCAGCATCTAATATTCCAACTACCTTCGAAGACTTCTGGAAGGTGGGTCAGACTCAGTACGCAAGAGAGCAGGCGGCATCGCTACACGCCAACAAGTATCTCTTCTGTGATACGAACGCATGGACAACCTATCAGTGGTCGAAGCTGTACTATGGAACAGCGGATCAGAAGCTTTACAACCTAGCAAAGAACACGCTTAATGAATATGTGTGGTTCATGTGCGGCAATGAGTTCGGGTGGGTAGACGATGGTCAACGCGAGCTTGGCGAGAATTCGCGTGACTTCCAAGTAATGCAGCGAGCCGCATTGCTTCGTAATGGAATAAGCCCCACTTTCCTACACGGTAGCATCGAAGAGCGTATTGAAAAGGTAGAAAAGGTAATTGGACAACCAAAGGTGGTTCTGGTATAGATGGATAATCCAATTTCAAGAGACGCAAAGATAACGCTAGAGGATATGATCAATTTAGATGTTCGTGTCAAGCTCTTTGAACGTCATCTTGATGAGTTCCCTTGTCAGGCTGATGATCCTATGGCTTGTATGCTCTCGTCTAGTATTGCTAGAATGTGTATCGTATGTCAAATCAAGATGATTTACTTCCATACAATTTATAATTGGGATGCCTATCATCCTGGTGACGGAAGCAAAGATGGTTGGGGAAGCTTTACAGAATAGCTTTCTCGTGCTATAATATAACCATGACCAGAATTGTGGCCATCAGCGATATGCACGGCTATTTGCCCTCGGTTGAGCGCATCCCTAACTGCGATCTAGTTATCGTAGCTGGTGATGTGACTCCTGTTTGGGATCACGACAGGCATTTTCAGAAGCGTTGGCTGAAGAATGAATTTTCTGTTTGGCTCAAGGAGCTTAAACTGCCAGTCATTGGTATCGCTGGTAACCATGATTTCTATGCTCAGCAGAATCCTGACTTCATGGCCAAGCTTCCCTGGACTTACCTACAGGATGAGGGCACTGAGTTCGATGGCCTCAAGATTTGGGGTTCACCTTGGGTCACTAAACTTCATGGTTGGGCTTTCTGCACCGATGAGGAAGTGATGGGTGAGAAGGTCGATAAGATTCCTAAGGATATTGACATTCTTATCTCCCATGCGCCTCCTTATGGTGTTCGTGATGGCCTCAAGTTCACGAAGGAGCACGTTGGTTCAACCGCGCTTGTCAACCGTCTGATGTATGGTGAGTGGCCTAACCTCAAGAATGTAATCTTTGGTCATATTCACGAGGGCTTTGGTCGCGAGCACATTGATGGAGTCGATTTCTACAATGTCTCGTACCTTAACGAACGGTATAACTCCAACAACCCTAACGGCTCAACCCTGTTTTTTACTGGCTCTGACCTTACTGGTTAGTATGTTTTAAAGCGAAGCAATAGGTTAATTAGTATGATTCTTAATGTCTCTCAAACAACAAAAACTATTACGTTTAGTTGAACAGCAATTCCTAATGCCGAGTGATACATTTTCTATGCAAATAATGTAAGGGTGTCGAATGCTGCACCGATTGATAAAAACGGAAGACCTAAAACTAGTATTACCTTCGATAAGACACGATCACCTTTTGAAATAGTATGTATAACAAGAACTTCTGGACAAATGGCTTTGGACATAGGTCGATATCCTGTTCCAGTCAATGAGCCTGGGGAAACTCAAGTTGGCGGCTTACGTAGTATCTCCCAACCTGATAAATAATTGCAATACACCGTAATAGGTGATATAATAGATGTATGGCCAGAGGAAGCGTAGACGTGAGACGACCAAAAGGTCAAGGCTCAAAGTATTATCGCCAGATCATCATGGATGATCCATGTGTGTGGTGTGGCGATGAGTCTAAATCCACTGACCATATTCACCCTACAACACACGGTGGATATAACCATTGGACAAACTTCGCTCCTACTTGTTTTCAGTGCAACCATAACAAAGGTCATCTTTCTTTGCTTGAGTTCATGCTCTGGCGGGCAGGCGACCGGAAGGCAAGACTAAAGGTGCGTAGACCAATAAAGATGAACGAAGAATACTACGAAGTGGATGGCAAGTGGTTTGATCCGCTTGGTATCCGTGGAGAATATAAGGGAAATGACTACGCGACTCTACGAGTATAAATGGGAGGAGCACCCTGGTCTAAGTCAAGGTGCTCCCCATTGTCGTAACAAAACTTGTCAGAAGGCTCATTACAAGTATGGTGAGCCTAAGCGCAAAATGGTTGCGCTTATCGTTGTTCCAGATCGGAAGAAGTATTTCAACTGGATATGGTTCTGTGACCATTGTAAGTCAATCAAGCTAATGCCGAATAATGGCTAAGTACAAATACCCACGCACGCCTCATCTTCCAAATTCTCAGCATATCACTGAGGACGATATCGTTGCGTCTTCAATGTGGTTGGATGATGAGATTGTTGTGGTCACCACAAAGATGGATGGAGAGAATACCACTATCGGCCAGAACTATGTTCACGCTCGTTCTACTGATTCAGCCTATCATCCCTCTCGTGGATGGGTCAAGAACTTTGCGGCAGAGTGGCAATACAAGCTGAAGTCAGATGAACGAATCTGCGGCGAGAATCTCTATGCTAAGCACAGCATCCACTACAACGGGCTAAAGTCCTATTTCCTTGGGTTCTCATATTGGACAGAAGACTGGTGCCATTCTTGGGATGAAACCCTAGAGAAGTTTGAAGAGCTTGGAATTAAAAGTGTTCCTAAGATAGGAGTTCTTAAATTTGGTACTCTGGATATCGAACAAGAGATTAGGGTGGCGCTGGATAGTGGAGACGAGGGTTTCGTTATTCGCACATTCGATGGCTTTCCTTACTCAGCTTTCCACCTAAACGTCGCAAAATGGGTAAGGCCAGAGCATGTGGCTGATGAGGATGGCCACTGGATGGGTCGCACCGATTTCCCCACAAACAAGCTGGCACCACCGGGATTCTGATCCCCTGGAATACCCAAGTTTATGCTTGACTTGTACGACGATTAGTGATATACTACCTATATGATCAAGAAAAGGACAGACATTCATCGCCCCTCCGCTATTAATCCTGGCGATTACGGGCTGACTGGAAATGTGTTCGATCTTAAGTACGACGACCTTGAGACGATGGAAGTGGGCACCAAGCCTTACGGACATTGCAACCACTGTGGCAAGGCCATCCGTTGGGCAGTCGAGTTTCGTCACTTCCCCACCGGTACGGTTGTTGTCTTCGGTGAGATTTGCGCCAACATTCTCGGCCTCTCGGATGACCGCACCAAGCACGAGCTTGTCCTTCTCAAGCGTCGCGTTGCTAACCTTGAGAAGAAGATGCGTCACAAGGAAGAGCGCGACAAGAACTATCGTTTCTTCAAGCTGAATCAGCCTGAGGTTGTCGAGTATCTTGAGAATCTGTATGACGCTGACAACAACTATTTCCTCAAGTCCCTGAAGTGGAATCTTGAGAAGTATGGAATGCTGACCACCGCACAGGTCGAGGCTTTCGGCCGGGTTATGGAACAGCGCGAAGAGGCTGCTGAGGCTAAGCGTAACGAAGTTGTTCCTACCACTCCCGTCACCGAAGGGCGGCAGGAGATTGAGGGCGAGGTCTTCACCGTTAAGTGGCAGGACAGCTTCTATGGTACGACTCAGAAGATGGGCGTGAAACTCGCTGATGGGAACAAGGTTTATGGTACGGTTCCTGCTTGCATCGATGAGGTTAAGCGTGGCGATAAGGTTCGCTTCACCGCCACTGTCGAGAAGAGTGACAAGGACGAGCATTTCGGATACTACAAGAAGCCTACCAAGGCAAGCATCGCACAGTAACATGGAAACATACAACGACCCGCTATCGGATTCGATCATCGGCTGGATTGCTGAGAGGCATCCAGCCGATGCTATTTGGTCTCTTAGACAAGTCATTGAGCTTATTAAAGAGACACGCGCTATTAATCCATATATGCCGATTCAAATCTATCACATCGAGCAGAAGAAATTCATCGATAAGTATTTTGATAAGCGTGTCTATTTTCATTTAAAGCCGGAAGTACAAATTCGTGTTTTAGCTCGTCAAGACCCTGATCCGATTTGGATAGAACACCTATTACTCACTGAGGATATCAAGGGGAACTTGTACTCTACGCCATTTATGATAAAATGTGATGATAAAGATTTTTTGATTGGAGCACTTGAGGCTGCCTTGGCTGAAGTTAAGGAGCCAAACTGGTTCGATTGGTATGTTGAATTAATCCTAGAAGGGGATGATGAAGGCGATTACTACGAAATTAAACGTTTTGAGGAAGAAAGTTAAGTTACCTTTCGTTCCTGTTATGTGGATAGGATTTATCCTCTGGATTATCCTGCTTGGTGCGCTTGTCTTAGATTTACCTGCTATCGTGATCTATATCACTCTCGGGTTGTTGTTCGCTGACAAGCTGATGATGCTAACACAGTTCTACGCAGCACTGGCCACAGCAAAGGCATATAATTATACGCTACAGGCGGTCATTCAGACGCAGATGCTTGTGGAGGAAAAGGATAGGCTAGAGCAGCACAGGAAAACTCCTAAACCCGAAGAGGAATAAGAAATGTACACTTTATTAATCATCTTGGCATTAGCGACGGTTGGTTATATGATTACAATCGTGGCTTGGAATGCCTTCCTAAAACATGTTTTGGAACGATGGGAGGATACTATCCAGGCACAGATTCCTCCTGTTCCTTCTAAGGTCAAGTTCCTTGGTGGGCCATATGATGGCCGAGTAGACCTTATCCACGAGGACAAGAAGAAACCATTCTTCATCGCTCCTTATGTTCCTAACGAGGAGGAAGACCGAGGCGAAGTGTTTGGGGTTATTAATGGTATTCCCATGCACAAGCCTAATCTCGCTTACTATCGAGAGGTAACGGACGAAGAATATTTCTACGTTCGGGATATCACTCACGAAGAATACGGCTTCCTAGTCGAGACTGGACAACCTCCCGCAGTTTAGGAATCCATCACTTCTGCATTGTAATTAGTGAAACTTCTCACAGAGAGGGCCACTAATGAAACATGTGGTTGTAGAGTTGGAGAACGGTGAACAATCCTTCTTCGATTACGTATATGACGGATTTAAATTTGCGAAAGAACAAGAAGAGAAACGACGCAATAGCGTTGACTATGTAGCAATAGGAGACTTCTGAGACGAAGACGGCGAGGTTTATAGAGGACAGCGGCTACGAAATACCCTGCGAATCCTTGATGACATTCAACAGTGATTTAAGGCACAGATAGATGACGAAGAAGACGTTTATGATATGGATTCCGGGGAAGATAGTGGGGATTTGAGATAGTTCCGACGAAGCTCTCAAAGGATTCTGTGATTACGTAAAACAGAATGAGGCGAGCCTTAAATCAATCCGGTTGACCGTGTATGAAAATACCTATAAGTGCGGCAAGGAGATTGAAACTAGCCTAACTGGTGAGGAACTAATGGAGATTGTTAATGAAGAAGATCGCTGTTAGCCTTCCTGCAAACTATACTGAAGACGATCCTCTAGACTTAGCGGGTAAGCAGCCTCTCTTTGAGGCGATGGATACTCAATGGTGAACGTTACCGGATGATCAGCAGAGACAAGCAATTGTCAATGCGTTCCGTGCTACTATGCTTTCACCACGCATGAATCTAAAGAGCAATGCTATCTTGTATCAGTCCATCATGCATATCCCGGCTAATGAGTCGAATCCTGATGTGTTTGAGAACACTGTACGCGAGCTTAAGAAGCGTTGGGATGCTCAAGGTCAGATGGGCTTAGAACAGCAGCCTGAGGACGTTATGGCGGTAGATGAGATTCTACCGGGTAAGTTCCTTCCTGGTTTCTGAGGCAACCTAAGACGCCTTGCTAATCTTGGCCCATATGCTGACGAATTAACACGTCTAGCTAATGAAGATATTCAGAATGGTGGCACTGGTCAATTGTTCCGTGCTGGTGTGTTACAATTGGCAATCCCTGGTGTCGGCCCCAAGGTCGCATCATTTGCTTGGCTAGCACTTGCGCCTACAACATCAGAGCTAGCAACCATTGACGTACACATGATGCGTTACCTAGGCGAAGGCGATGACTCACCTAAGAGTGATGCTGAGTATCTAAAGCTTGAGGATCGATTGAGACAAGAGCGCGATCAGGTCTATCCTGATGTGCCGCTCACTCAATATCAGTGGGGAGTTTGGGATAAGCAGAGAACGCCAGGATTCCATCAGGATCATACACCATTGCGTGCGTATGATCCTATTCCATATCGTGATGTAAACTGAGAGACGCCTGCACGTCCTCCACGCCCTAAACAGCCTGTACAGTATGCTCCTGGTCAATTGTCATTCGGCAAGGTGGCAATGACAGCTATTCCTATAACTAAGCTATCTAAAACCGCAGGCAATCTAACTAACTCATTTGTCTACTACAATGGCAAGCTCGTGGTTGAGAATAAGCCGCATCCGATTATCATCCGCAATCACTTCCCCGAGATTACCAACCAGCACTCTAATCCGAGTGTATTTAATTCATTCCCTCAAGAGGATCTACAGGCTGGCCTCATATTCGAAGAGAACGGCCAAATCTATCCTGTCTTCCATTCATATACAGTTACCTCACAGGAACGCAAGAGAGAGGCTCTTGCGGCCTTAGAGACATATTATCACAGACCTATCGGAGAAGAGCTTGACTACGATGAAGCGATGAATCGATTGAGTAAGGTTGCCAAAGTTGAACTTGTCGATCATTCTTACGATGATAGGTGGGGAGCGAATGATTATGGAACATGGGCGGTTATCTACGATCCTGATACCAACACAGCATACATTGGACAGAATGGCTCATCCCATGGTGCGCTAATGCAGGCTGTACCCAATCTTTATAACGAGCTAAGACGATATGACAGTGATAGCTTTGAGAATGGGAAGATGGGCTATTACCACTACTATACTTCCGCACCCGATTGGGCTGGTGGTGGAGAGGGTCAAGTCTATCACCTAACTGGTTCAATGATGCCGATTGGCCTTGCAGACGACATTAAAGATACGATGAAACGGGTCGAGAAGACAAGTGCCTTCGATCCTGAAAATGATCCCAACCTTGACGGGTTTCGCTCATGGATCTTTATGGATGGTTATCTCTATATGGCTAAAAGCAATAACGAGAATCATGCAGAGCTTGCTGACCAGTATCAAATTGACCCAGATGATTGAGCCAATAAACCTTTTGTGGTTGGTGTTATCTGGCCCGAGAGGGATTATACCCAAGAGGGCAATCCAGCAATAGATGCGGATATCAATCTCTACTCAGATTATCTACAAGGGTTGAGCGAGGATAGTTCGGAAGACGAAGGTGAAGATTTGAACGAGCGCAACCGCACTGAGGGGCAGATGTTGACACGCGCTCTTACAGCCGTATATGATTGGTGGACAGATAACTTTCCCACGATCCCTTTAACTGTTAATGGTGCATCTATCGAGGATTATCTACCTTCTAGCGTAGTTAGAGAGGGAGCAGTTAAGCAGGCAATGACAACAACTTATGTTCCTGCTGGTTTTGACCCCTGGCCTCCTGGCGATGGCGTGAGTTATGCATACGATATCGTTAACGATGCTCTTTACTGGACTGATGGCCATCACCCTGATATTTATGCATATGTTAATGAGGATAAGCCTTTTGGCAGATATACTCCATTGGAAGGATTTATCTGAGGCTTTCATAATCTCCAAGATAATGTGGATGACTTCTATGACTTCCAAAGCTCAGGCAATGTGGACTTTGATAAGGTGCGCCTCCCTGACGAAAAGGTTATCGAGATTCAGAATAAGCTCAATGAGATAATCAATAGTGGTTATCAAGTAACATCAGCAGCAGGATTACCGAAAATACAATGAGTTAGTTACGATTACGATCCTGACATAGAAGATGAAGGCCCAGATATTCATGGTGGTGGTTTACCATTCGCATACTTCCCACAGGCAGATACGATTGTTATCGCTGATGAAGAAGTCTTTCATATGGAAATGTTTGATTGAATGGCACGAGCCGAGCTAAACTTGCGTGGCCCATCATTAAGTGAATACAAGATGATGATTGGTGACATGATCCCCGGACGTGTAGATAAGAATGGTGATGTGGGATTTTATAAAGATCCAGGTGAGAATAAGGAGCGAATTGGGGATGCGTTGGCTAAAGAGTGGCCTACCATTTCTAGTTATCTTACATATAGTGAAGAGGATGGTGGATTATGAAGACCGGGCGAGAGCGCAGAAACGTGGCTACAATATGATCAAAGCGAAGATCCAAATTATATCGTGAACATCGCGGCAAATGAACAGTTTTCATCACCGCCAGAGGAATCAGGTGATACAAAGATTATTGTGGTACCCACACCCGAGGAAAGCCATGGTTCAGGAAGTGGTTACCCGTTCTTTTATAACATCGCAGCGGATACGCTTTATATTGCCGATAATGAATCATTGCACATGGAGCTTATTTGGGCCGCAGGGATTAATCTAACCGAACAGGATTATCTCTATGGTGAGGGTGGTGATGCTGGTTGGGCTGCCGGGTTCCTTTCTGGTCGTGCCGGTAGTGAATGAGATAATAAGCCATTCATGTTGTTTGAAGGTGACGCAAGTATGCTTTCACCTAAAGCTTTAGCCTACCTTAGGCAAGTGGGCGAGACTCACAAGGTAGCTGGTGTTCCTTCAATCGAAGAACTTAGTCCACATAGATATGATATGGAATGTTACGAGGTTGCGAATGCTATTTCTAAACAATATCCAGAGCTAAAACAAGATGCAGGCTATTATATTCATCCCGAACGTGGCCCTGGCGATCATAGTTGAAATATTGCTCCTGACGGTACGATAGTAGATATGACCGCAAAGCAACATGATTACATGGGGCCAGAAGACGAGGGTTCCTGGGATGAAGTCTCCGCACCGGATCATCCTGAGATTATTCCGCCTGATCATCCATTTTACAATCGTTACGTTTCTTGAGAACGACATGAAGATTTAGCTCAGCAAATTGCTAGAGACCTAGGTCATCATTCTAAGGTTGCTGATGCAGGAGATTGACAGGTTGTAAAAGTTCCTGATGAAGGAGAACATTTTGCATGGCGTGCATGGGTTGCTGACCTGGCAACAAGAACGATTTATGCTTCTGAGTATCACTACACAATCTTCTATAAATTGGGTTTCAAGAATTTATTGGATGCAGATTCACAAGCGGCAGAAAAGATTCATTCACCTATGGGTATCTTCATACCACCATGGACTTTCCAGGTGTGATATGGTGAAGAATATCTACGTGGTAATGATGAAACTGATATTGATAAGGCATTACAAGTAGCAGCCGGTGAAGGTGAAGAAGATGATGAGCATATTAGTAAGGTTGTTGAGTGAAATGAAGATCACAGTATGGGAACCTATCGTGGCACATTGTTCGTCTATGATCCAAAGTCAGATACTCTTTATTTAGATTATACCGCTGATTACCATGTACGTATTCTTGAGCGCATTATGGAGAAAGAAAAAATGTCGCCTCATGATAGGTTTATCTACAATACAGATTTTATTTTTGGTGCGGTTAGAAGTGATGGTCTAGTAACTTTCTACACAGGATTGGATAATCCTGAGGCACAAAAGCGAATTAATGAATTACTTGAAAGTACACAGAAAGAAGGTGCTGTTCCTGAATTAGTATGAATGCCATGTGATAACAAACACGAATATGGCTTGCCAATTCTTTATATTAATGGCACGGCTTTCATTGGTGAGCTAGAAGGTTATCACACGAATCTATTTGAAGAGATTATGAAGGCTGGATATGTATCATCCGATAACTTACCTTCACACGTTGTGGCTGGTCGTATTGATAGAGTAGGAGATTTTATTAAGTATGATTTCGATACTGATGCAGACTCAGAGGACGTTGCTGATCTTAATGGTAAATCGCAAGAGCTAATTGCCATCCTCACGAATCACTGACCTGAAATTTCTGAACAGATGATTGGGTTAGGTATAGATGTAATCAAGGATCTTCCCATCTTCACAACTAATTTGATCGAAGATGTTAATTGACCATTGGTTATTAATATCAAGAAGCTATATGAAGATCATCAGACTCAATTAGCTGGTGATCCTTCAATGCAGAATCTAGCAGCAAATCAGGATATCACCGTGCGCGATGTAGATACAGGCACGAACCATGAGTTACAGTATAGTGATCGCCGACCATTTATCTATGCTGGCGGTACAGTATATCTAGCCAATCATGGCGCATGGCACAGTGATTTGATTAGAAAGCTAACTGAGAATCAAATAGAGTTGGATTGGTATGCCTTGCCAATGGGTCTAATTCGTGATGATGGTACAATTAGATGGTACACAAATCCTCCCGATGATGAGCGACCGACAATTGAGAATCTGATTCGCCAATCTAAGCTTATCGTAAAGAAAGCTGAAGCAGACATGCAAGGGGCTATGTTCGGGCTAGCTCTTCCGATTAATATAGCGAACGCTATTAAAATCGAGGGTGGAGAGCCTCCTGACCTGATGCATATAACGCTGGCGTACTTCAAGGATGCAGCAGCCGACCGAGACGATTGGGATCAGGCCGTCCAGATCGGCAAGCAGTTCAATTTCAACCTCTCTGGTGAGATTACCGGCTATGGTACATTCGACAACGATGAGGTAGTCTTGTGGGCTAAGCCTGAGGTTCCCGGCCTAGCAGAAGAGCGCGAGAAGTTGGTCGCAGCACTCAATGAGGCTGGATTCCCTGTTGATGATCGATTCCCTGACTTCAAGCCTCATATCACACTCGCATATGATTGGGTAGGCAATGTGCCTGAGCTTACGCAGCCTATTCCTGTCACCTTCGATGGACTCTATTTCTATCGTGGTGAACGAGTGGAGAAGGTAGCAGCTACTCCATGACCTGAAGAGTGGAAAGGTCTTTACGATATTAAGAATGATAAGCTATATCTGGCCGAGGATATCGCTCTTCATCATATGGATTTACTTGAGACGCTACTGCCGAAAGGTACATGGGCAGATTGGGCAGGAACATACGATACTAACGCGGGTGATGATTATGTCTTCTTGGCTGGATTCGATGATAGTATTGATTGGTGAACGCCTGAGATTGACAATCAATTAATAAATCACATTAAAGAAAAACTACATTTCGTTGATTTTACTCTTGTAACTGAAAAGCGACCTGATCGCGTTGTCCCTCAACCACAGAAGGTAGCCACTAGACTAAATAAGGGTCAAGCTCTAACTGATCCAAACACAATGAGCCATGTTGGGCCAGAAGAATATATCGCTCAGCTTGTGCAGAAAGAGCTAGATCAAAAACTCATGCGAACGTCCATGCTCATCGCTCAACACATCGATGAAGTGTATCCATTAGAAGGACAGAACTACATCTTCCTCTACAATCCAGAAGATGATATGATGTACATCGCACCAACGGCTAAATTCCACATTGATCTAATCAATTATGTGATCGGTCAGGCAAAGCATACTAATCCAGATGATTCATTTGCGATGGTTGACAAATACGTTCTTGGTGTTATGTATCATATCGATGGGGAACCTTCGCCTGAGTTCCACAGCGGCGTCAATACTCAGTATAAGGGACACATTATAGAGCTTGATCGTGAAGTCCAGCAGATCATGGGCAACTATTAGTTCTTGACAATCATCCTGAAGGGTGATATAGTAGTATATAATGGAACGTATGATTAGCCTCGGTTTGATTGGCGCACTTCTTGTCATTGCCGGTTGGTCTTATATGGATCGACCTGAGCAGACTAAGCCTGTAGTGCATAAAATCGGCAAGGTCACAGCAAAGAGCACAGTCAACAAGGTTGAGTCTTTGCTTGGCCCTAGAATCAGCGGCGATAGACCACGAACAATCGTCTGGGCTATTCCGAATAGTGACATTGTTCTCTCTGAGACCTTCATCTTCCAGTCTCAAAAGGTGCCGCTCAAGTTCCAAGACAGAGCACGCGGCGCATTAGCCAAAGCGGGCTACGTTCGCATGGAAGAACATTGCAAAGGAATAAACAACAAGGCAAAACGAACCGGTTATTTCACAGCGGGTTATTGTACGTATACACCAATAGCGATACACACGGTAAAGGACTAATATGATTCTCTTTTGGATTGCACTAATAATGATACTCATCGCACTCACCATGAGCATTGTAGTGGAGTTTGTTCACGAGCACCGAAAGCATAAGCAGCGGCTATATAATCAGCGCATAGATCAGGAGGCATACGATAACTGGCTCAATAGTGTCGAAGAGCGAGTGTCCAACCTCGACGTTCAGCACAGAATCCAGAACTATTCGGCGGAAAAGCCCCTGTAACTTGTCCTCAATTGGACACTAAACACCCAATACTGACCGCAAACAGATACATAAGTGACCAAAACACCCTCGCCACGATAACTTCGGACATGCTCTTTCAGTAGTACAACTGTCCAGAAACACAGGGTACCCAAAGCGGCGGGACAACTAATATTATGAAGAAAGATATAGACATAGAAGGACTCAAGAAGATGATCAGAGAGACGGAGAAATACCTCGGAACCCTGAATTCATCAGGGATTCCGTACTCTCAAAGTCGGCCTACGTTCACTAGCATTCCCAAGTGGCATGTATTGGCCAATGAGATAAATGAGATAGAACGACAGGAGAAGAAGAGTCGCAAGGTGTATAGCTTGACACAGAGCTATATCACTCAGAACGCTCGCAACCCCCGTCTTCCTGTCCCCCAAACATTCAGTACGACACCTGAGATTAGTCACCTATTTTATGCCGCCCCTAAGGGCCTGCCCAAACTTCAGCCCTTCCCTGAGGTTATTTACCCTTATAGATGTTGGGTAGTGTACGGTTATATATCCGCGCTGGAAACCCTGCGGTCTGAGTATTCAGACGTAAGCCACTTCATTTATGACGTGAAGGTATTGGGCCAACTGAAGGGCTTCGGTTTACAGGAGTACAACCCTGATGTATCCCTGAGTTATATGTGGGGCAACCAAGCGTACCCAACCATAAGCATAGGGCGGCTCTCTAACTTACTAGCACCAGACCAAGCGGAGTACGAACAAGGGGTGAACGACTACTACCATATAATCATGGAGATAAACCAGGACATGGAATCCTGATAACCAGGAATAGGGGTACCCCACCAAGGTTCGGGTACCTGGATGGTACCTTGGGCATAGGCGAGAGTAGCCTTCCATTTCTGCGACTATTTTTAAACAATGGGTTTCAGATTCACCCAGAAGGGGCATGAGTCCTAGTTTCATTTAAACACTCTCCGGGATCTGCCTGTGATTTGACCTGTGATTAGCCTAACAATCCCCTAAGTCGAAGACTAGTGCAGCTAAGCCGCACATGGAGCCTCATTTTTGCTACAATGACGACAACTATGTTTAGACTAGAGTATAGGAACAATAAGTAGATGCCTGTACCTATGGATGCTAAAGGCGCATATATGTTTGGGTACCGATCATCCAAGATGGATATACGCGACCAGAAGGAGACGATTAATGGATGATAGAAGAAATAGGGATTACGAAGCCGGATACCATTGGGGGATCAAGGGAAAGGCTTTACGTCAAGAGCAGGCCATGCTCGACCAGGAGTGGTACGTGGGGTACGAGGATGGGAAGGCTGATTATGAGAGAATCCGGGACGAGGGCACTTTGGAAGAGCAACTAGAAGCTAGTCTAAAGTGATTTGCTGGACACATACCATATCCTCGTCGTAATGATCAGTATCATAATGGGGGTTATGGATAGCCAACCTGAAGGAGAAGTTTAGTGCCTATTGAGAAGAAGATTATTGAGGCATCTGTTGCTCACCCTTACGTAGACGTGGAAGGTACTCTCACAAACATCATCGCCAACCACTTGGGGCAAGTCGGTTTCCGGTTCAAGGTTCGAAGTGGCTGGATCGAGACTGAGTACGCAGGCCGTAAGGCTTATATCAAAATTACAGCGGATGAGGATTAATGCCTGAAGTTCACGTTTATCAGCGTAAAGACGTAAACGATACCTTGGAGGATTACTACCGGAAGGTATCGCCGCTCAGTAGTATCGAACACGAGCAGAGGAACACGCTTGGTATCTTTGTGGTTCCTACGATTACGTATACACGTAATGCTCAAAAGATCAAGTGGCGCTTTGCGGACAAGCTCCCAAAGAGTGGTGTCCACCTTGACTCGACCAAGAGGACTCCACGTATGACGAATCTCCTGCGGTCAACTAGAGGATTGCTTCTCTTCACGAATCAGTACGATTTTAGCTGGTTCAATAGCTATGCTAATTTCGCATACTGGTTGGGTTATTGGAAGGATTCATTCTTCACCTATTACGACAAAAATCCGATCATACAGAAGTACCTCCTTGAGAATCGTGTTCTGGCTACGTATCAGGAAGGATACGACGACCATTTCAATTCCTAGCTTTGCGGGCGGTAATAGATGAGATATTGCCATGTGGAAATTCGCTGATTTAAAAGAGGTTGATTATACCGTAGATGATTATTCAGATCCATGGTCAAATGATAGACGACCAATTCTAATGGATGATGAACATATGTGGATGGGGCAACCGGGAGGCCACCACTTAGAGCTAGCTGAACAGATATTTAAAGGTATAGAGGAAGGAGACGCTTGAAATAAAATGCAAAATTTGACTCCCGGTTATTGGGTCAGTAAGGAAAACGCCGGTAAGTCCTACTATGAAGAGCCTGAGGGCGGCTTCTACTTTTTGGTGCAGGGTGACACTGTAACTCCTGAACAACTTGCGATGGCACAGCATCATTTCCCAGGTGAACCGATTTATGCTTACAATTCTACCCAGACAACGGGGCTTTGACAAAAGCTGGCTGCTGATGGATATCAGATCGTAGAAGTTGGTTCGGTGCAACCAGAAACACGAGACTTGTCCTCCGAGAACCATGATGCGTGAGTCCTAGATCGTCAGACAAACACGGTCTACTATATGAGAAACGCCCATCATCTTGATTTGATGATGGAGCTTCGTGAGCAAAATCCTGACCTTGCGGCACAATTCTTACAGGAGTATGGTCGTGCTCCGAACGAGCGTTTCCTTTTTGGTGACGTTTCATATGATGATTTCGGTTCGCTGGATATCGAGGACTATGACAGCACGTATTACACCGATAACTCTAATTACCAAAATCGCCCTCCTGAATTAGATGCGGCTTTGGTGAATTTCTATAGAAAGAAAAGCGCCACAGAACTCATTCGTAACATTGTTACAGTGGAGACAAAGGAAGATGAGCATGGGTTTGGTAATCCGTTTATTCTAGCTGACAACGGAAGCTTCTATGTGGGAACAAGTTCCGCAAGTCATAATGAGTTAGTTACCTTCATCATGGACGAAATGGGTATGCAGGGCGATGAATTCTGAGATTGATATGACGCTCACCAAATCGTTTCCGGTCGAATGGGCGAGTATAGCTACACTCTATACTATTCTGCTTACCCCAACCTTATGGAAATTTTACCTGAAATTAAGGATGAAATCCAGCGTAAGTTTAACGTTGAAGAGGTAGATTCAATGTTTCGCGTTGCAGCGCAGTATCGATTCGTTCATGTACCTTCCGCTAGACGGCCTATAACCGGTTGGGATCAGGACTGACGTTCCTTAATAATCGATAACGATACGCACACGGTTTACTACGGCGATCCTAATAAGTTTCACAACAGCGTTATCGAGGGTATCGAGGATTTAGCAGGAACGGACGCTCTAAGCGCCAGAGTCTTCTGGGATAGCAACAGATGAATCGCCGGTGAGTACACGATTACAAGTGGTAAGGCTAAGTTATTCGGTTCGTATGCCGGTGTCCAGAACGACCTCACGGCACAGATTGAGGCGTACTTTAAGGGTGACCAAGCCCCACCGCGAGTGACCCACATAGAGAACCCTTGACACATTCTCCGAAAACCTTTCCGTTGGGATGAAAATCAGAACACGATCTTCATTGGGGAGTCAGGTACCGGATATCTCTATCGTTCCTCATTTACTTTAGATACACAAATTCCCAACGTCGTAAAAGAGGCTTTGGTTAAGCTTACGATCAACCAAGCTGAGGACGAGTGACTAGAAGATGATGAAGAATGACCAACTGGCGGATATTGAGGGCGCGAACCTAATTTTACTTGGTGAACCTCATGGATTTGGGATCCAAATAATGAAAAACTTATTATCCGCAATCGTCCTTCAGTAAATCATACACAGCTATTAAGTGACATGGAAGAAACCTGACCAGAATCGGCGGTATTTGGAATTATCTCGGTTGGTCATCGTCCTGATACGGATGAAAAGCAATGAGCTATCGTTCCCTACTATTCAGATGCGGCGATGTATGGTGATGAAGACGCCCCAGAATTTTTGGAACGCGGATATGGAAGCAAGGCAGTAGACGATGCCATCGCAGCCGTCAATGCTTGACTCCAACGTGTTAGACATTTGTCACCAAATGAGATTACGGTTCACGAGGCGGCTACAGAAGATGATCCTGTAAATATCGTGGATTTGGGTGATTGGCAAGATAGAGGAATTACCTGGGTTTACAATCCAGAAGACAATACACTCGCGATTGCTCCGTGGAATCGTCTACATGCCAGCGTCATTAGAGAGGTTTGGGACGGACAGCAAATGGAGGATCGTCAGTATGAATGGCTCATTGCGGGCACTTGGTCAGATCCATCTAATCCTGCCATGTTAAGCGTAGTTTATGGGCAGAAGTTTTATGATCGTCCCAAGGCAGTTCAAGCTCTAGAGAATTACGTCGCAGAAACACTAGGCCATCCGAAAACTTCAGCGGCTAGTGATCATGTTATAATCGTTGATACTGAGGAAAAGAAGCACCATGGAATGGGTTGGCCGTTCCTTTATGACGAACAAAATGACTTGCTTTACTTTGGAAACAGTGAAGCCTTTCACTCAGACCTTATTGAATCCATGGGGCCAGAGTTAATGAATGATATCTGGCTCAGATACTATCAGGAGAACAAGAGAGACGGAGTATATATTGATGAAATGAAAAGTTCAATTCTTGGTGGGCGTTACGATCCTCAAAACACTTTCGAGCCGTTCTACTTCTATGACTTCACCCCACAAGAGGTTAAGGAGCGCGTCAAGGATTTGGTTTCTTACGCTATTGGTATGGTGCCGCCAATTGACCACGAATCTAGTGTCAAAACTGCGACTAAGATTGAGAATATTGATACGACTGAAGAATTTAAGGATGATGATGTTTACGGCGATAGGCCGAGCAATCGTATTCCTTTCATCTATGTAAGTACGAGAGACACGATTTACATCGGTTCGTTAAATTCACATCATGTCCATGTGATTTATTCGGTATTTGATAGCAATAATCCTGAAGATGAACAAGAAATGTATGAGATTGAGGATGATCCGGGTAACCTCGGCGTTATTCTTCCGCAGCAAAAGGAAATCCGCTATTGGGGAGAGCCACAGGATAATGTCATCGCTGCTATGCAACAGCAGTTCCCGGATTACCCGCAGAAGATATATGACGATCCACATGATATGCGCGTATTAGGTTCTATCGTTTAACGCGAACAGAAGAAGTGATAGATAGGAGATTTTAATGGGAAGATGATATAGACTTGCCGATGCAGGCGGAAGTTACACACTCCAAGGAGCCGTCGTTGGTGTTCATGGTGTAGCGAGCGGTGTTGTAGTTCGCCCTGATGTGCAGTCAGAAGAAGAGATTTTGAATATTTTGGACAAGCTCGGTGGCCACGCAGAAGATGCAGCTAGACAGCGCAAGGAAATTCCTGAGTGGGCTATTAACCGTGGTGGTAAGGTAGCAGTAGAGTTTAAGCCAGGGCCAGGAGGCGGTTTCACGGCTGGTGAAACCGCTATTCTCGTTTCCGAATGAGTTACGACGGAGCAGACGGCAATTCTCCTTCACCCAAAGATTAGTGGCATTATTGCAGCAAAAGGTGGAGCAACTTCTCACGCCGTAGTTGTAGCTCGTGCGAGAAGCATCCCGATTATCGTAGATGTTCCTGATGCGGCTAAGATTCAACCGGGCGATAATTTGTGGTTCGATGCAAGTTCTGGTATAATTAAGGTTAACGGCGGTGACGCCGGATTTGAGGGTGCCGAAGTAAAGCAAGCAGAAGAACCAATTTACGCATTCGTGTGGTCTAAAGGCCAAGGAGCTTATGATTCTATCACCCCTGGAAGTGAGGGCCAAGTGGCAATCCATATGGAGCTTGCACAGAAGGGAATGCAGGAAGGTTGGTTTGATTTCTCTGATACGGGAATGGGCGTTATCTACGAAAATGGTAGAGTCCAGCTTTATCAGTATCCAAGCGACCAAGATAGGATGATAGAATGGCTGAACACGATTCACCCGATAACGTCGATAGAGTAAAGCCCGTTAAGAAGTCTGAGAAGAATTGATGGGCAATGCTTGGCAACGACCCCAAGCTCTATAAGGCTTGGCAAAAGTTCTGTAAGGAACATAATCTTCCCTTTAACAGATAATGTGGACTGTAACCGCACAAAGCACAGAGATTCTTAACCAACTGCTAGAAGCTGATCCGGCTGCTAAGACGGCTGCTGATGCGCTGACACAGGCTGGTGGCCAAGTTTACATTGTAGGCGGGGCTGTAAGGGATGCCGTTTTAGGTTCTACCCCGAAGGATGTAGACCTGATGTGTGGTGGTCTTACAGATGATCAAATTGAGGCGGCTCTTGAACCTCTAGGTAGGCTCGACTTCACAGGCAAGGCATTCGGTGTCTTCCGCTTCCGTAAGGGAGAGTTTGAGGTAGAGATTGCTCTGCCTAGAACCGAGCAGTCTACAGGCACCGGTCATAAGGATTTTGCTGTTACGGCTGATCCTTTTCTTGACCCCGCTACCGATCTAGGCCGACGTGACTTCACAGGAAACGCTATGGCTTACTCTACCTCTACGGGAGAACTAATCGACCCGTATGGTGGAGCGAAGGATCTAGAGCAAGGAAAGCTGCGTCTAGTCAACGAGAACGCTTTTAGCGACGATCCCCTGCGGATTGTTCGCGCTCTGGTAGCACAAGCTCGCTTTGGGCTAGAACCCGATGAGGCGCTTATCGATTCCATGAAGGAGAACGCTCATAAGATTCGTCATCTTCCTGGCGAGCGTATCCAGATGGAACTTGACAAGCTGCTTGCGGGTCAGAATCCTGCGAAGGCTATGGGGATTGCGGCTGAAACAGGACTACTAGATTATCTTGTCCCTGAGCTTTCGGATGCAGTTGGTTTTGACCAACGCAACCCGCATCACGATCTAGATGTGTACTCACACACCATGCAAGTGCTGACTAAGATGAGTGAGCTAACAAACGATCCTGATCTTAGACTTGCGGCTCTATTCCATGATTCTGGTAAGCCAGAATCTTTCTGGCAGGATGAGGATGCTCCTGCCGGTGGAGGCGGTCACTTCTATAAGAAGGTTATGCCGGATGGAACCGAAAAGGGTGAGAACCATGAAGAGGTTGGCGCTGAGCGCGTTGAGCAGTTTATGAACCGCCTGCGCTATCCTACGCGCAGAATCCAGCGGGTCAAGACACTGGTCGCGAATCATATGTTTCCCTACTTCTCTAATGCTAAGGGCGCACGTCGTTTTATCAACTCCCTGGGTGGAGATATCAAGATGGCTCAAGACCTTATGCTGCTTAGAGAATCCGACGCTTCTGGTAAGACAACAGGCCAAATGAGTGATTATGACGCACGTATGCTAGAAAAGGATCGTGCGCTTATACAGGAAGTGGTAGACAACAATTCAGCCATGACTATTAAGGATCTGGCCATTAATGGTCGCGATCTTATCCAGATGGGCATGAAGCCAGGGCCAGAAATCGGACAAATCCTAGCTAAGCTGCTTGATCTGGTCATTGAGAGTCCAGAACTTAATACTCGTGATGAACTAATCCAAGTGGTGGAAAATGGACTACGATAATCCTTTCGATAATTTCGATGGCGAAGACGACGAGGATAATAACTGAGAAGACGATTGGGATGAACCCTATTGTCTTTGCGGATATCCTTGTGACGAATGCCCTGAGGATTGCGAAGAGTGCGACTGCGACGCCGAGCAGCGTGATACTTCGTTCGAATTCTAAGCGCGTACTTAATATACGAAATGATTCAGCTTCAGGAAGTTCCACTCCCTGCGAATTTTAATCAGGGTGGATTCGCAGTTCTTTATATCCCCGACCGCCAAACGGTGTATATTACTGGCGATGCCATGCATAGCAAATTAGGGCAGGCGGTTGAACTTGATCCGCATCATCCTTACTACTTTGGTGATATCGATGGCATGAAAGATGGTATTAATTGATATGAGGGTGAGTATTACGTTCCTGATGTAAAAGAACGATTTGAATTAACTCCACTCCTTGAGCCATATATCGGCACCGATAATTCTCATCTAAACAAACCTAGAGAGCGAGCACGTCCACGTTTTGCTCAAGGGAATCACATTCAGCAAATATTTGACGCTCAGCCTGAGTCCGATTACATTAAAGGTCTTTATTTTGCCGATGAAGATACCTTGTACTGGTGATTTGTTGATAGTCTAGATGGATATCCAATCCATGCTATAGCTCTACAGTCGTGGGGAATGACTTTTGAGGAAATGACTCAACGCGGTAGCATTGTTCCTATTCTCGGCGGTGATATCTATAGTGATGCAAATCCTCCCGAACCTGTTACTTGAAGGGGCGATCAAGCGGCACAGAAACGTGCTGCCGATCTTGTACAGGATCTTATAGAAGAATTACGTTCGAATAGATTTCCTAGACGTATGTATGAATCCAAGGTTAGTTCAAAGATTGTAGAAGTTGAAACCGAGCATGGCTTCGGCGGGTGGGGTGGTGAAATTCGTCGTCCTGTAGTCTATGTTCCTGATCAGGATACTATGTACGTTGGGAATTTTGATGGCTCCCACGCTGGCATTATCGATGCCATCGATAAGAGGTTCCGAAAAGAATATCCAGCGGGTCACGGCTACACTGGCGATAATCGCTGAGAGGATTACGGTTATTGGGAATTCTACTCAGATGAAGGAGAATTCTGAGTACAACCTTTGACCGAACCGTATCCTACAGAGAATCAAAAGGAAGAACTTATTGATGTTCTGGGAATGCAACGGCAAGCGAATATCTATGACCCGATTGAAGATGAGCTAGACCACCACGCTTTCAAGAATGGCAAACCACGACAATCCGTGGTAAACTTTATTAAACGACTCTACGGACGAGCACTTAAACAGGAGTACGGAATCGAAAATGCAGAACTCTTCATTGACCTTTACATTACAGGGTCGCTCACTACATTTCAGTATTCAGAAACGTCAGACTGTGATGTTTCTGTATTTCCTAACTACGAAAGATTCGCTCAATCTTTTGACGAAGATGCATCAAAAACGCGCAAGCGACTCGTTGCACTCTCTATTGAGCACATCGACGGGACTTTCCTCCCTGGTACGACCCATCCTCTACAATTCTTTGTAGTAGCTGACGGCATTAAGCGAGAGGACTTGTACGCGCCTGGACTTCGCTCCGCGTGGTCTGTCTTCGATAAGATGTGGGTTGTCCCGCCTGAGCGCGAACGCTCCCATGAGGTGGCCGCCGAATTCCCTGATGCTTACTCTAGAGCTTCTTCTATCGCTGACAAGATGAAGGATGCGCTAGACCACGATCCTGATTCGGCCCGTGAGCTATGGAAACAAGTTCACATGAAGCGACAGCTAGACCAGAGAGCCGGTCTGGGAGATTACTCCGAAGGCAACATCGTTTACAAATGGCTACTTCACGAAGGACTTTTCGACCGTATTAAAAATGAACTTCACGAATATATTGCGAAAAGAACTATGGCGGAAAGAACTGGTGATTCAGAACTCGACGCACTGATTGAAGAATTTGAGAGACATATTGAACCATCAGAGCTTTGACTTGCTTGTGAGGCCGAAGGAGAATGTGACGACGTAAGCCAAGAATTCGTTAGATGATTGATGGAGCGTGGAATCAAGGCTGAGACGACAACAATGGAAAATGAGAATCCTGGCGATTATGACGCTAACGGTTATGCTGACGTTCCTGAGAATGTCAGAACTTGACATACAGTAGTTTGGGTGGAACGTCCAACAGGAACGTTTATCATAGATTGAACAGCCGCTCAGTATGGTTATCAAGAATATCCAATGATACAGCGTCTTGACAATAGTGGATGACAACGCGAATGAATATCGTCATTAAAAGAAGCAGGAACTACACTTTTCCATGCTACCGATGTTTCACCCGATCAAATACAGTCTCATGGAATTGACTGGCAGCAAGGCCGATGGACTGAACACGAGAATTATACCGAACACGGACTTCCAACCGGCAACTATTTCTGAGAGACGCTCGACCAAGCTGATAGATGAGCGCAGAGAATTAATGCTAAATACATCTACGCAGTAGATGTAAATGGACTACATCTTATAGCTGATCCTTACTTTAACAACCTTCCTGAAGAAGATGATGATTGGCAGGCGCATATGGCACCACACGGCGGGCCTGGGGCTTTCGTTAGCTTTGATGCTGTACCGCCAGATAAGATTAAGGCAATTTACGAATCTCCTAACCCGATGATGCCGCAAGATGTAACTCCATGAGAAAGAGTAGCTGATCGAACTTGAATTCTTAGAGTGGTTGATCCTTCTACTGTAAATTATGATGCTACTTCTTCGCGTGGTGATCTAGGTTATCCGGTTATTGCTGATCGCAATACACATCAGGCTTTTATCGGGCCGCTTGGTTCACATCATGCTGATGTTCTTAGAGCACTTTATGGCGACCGATATATTACCGATATAGATTTACAGGCTGGTCTAACTTCAATTAATCTTTGACCACCAGGAACTTATAGAAGCGGATATAACGATTGATATATCGGCTGGTATGAGTCAGAAAAGGAAGACGGTGAGCTAAGTAATCAGTTAGCTGATTGGGTTAAGCAACAAGACAATATGTGGAACAAACGCGCGACTGTTGAACCTACTGGTGAAAATGAAATTCGTTGAGGGTATAATAAGGCCACTGGCGAAGTTATTGTGGTTCGCGCATGAGGGAGAGCATGAGGGCCGAATGATATTGTCACCCATATGGACATGGCAGCTAAATGGGTAAACGACGGCAAGAGCATTTCTTACGATGATATGGAACAGTCTTACAAGGACTTGTTCTTTGGCTATGCTTATTGGGATGAAGAAGCTAATGATATCCTCAACTTCCAAGTTTACAGTCTGGACATGACTAGTGATGATTGAGAACTTACGCCAGAGGATATTAAACACATTCAGGATAAGATTAGAGCCGATGCACCGGTTGTATTAGAGGCATAATGATTACGTGACAAAGATTAGCGGCAGCTAAAAATTGAAATCAACTTCAATATCAACGATGGCAGAATCAGCAGTATCCTAATGAACAACACGGCTTGCCGGGAGATTGTATAAATCCAAAGTGTGATTACGTTTTCACGGCGGATGACATTCGTGAAATGGAAGACATGTCTGGATGGTTCACTTGCCCGAAGTGCGGCTTGACTTACAACTATCTAGATGAGTCTGAACGCAAGTACACAAGAGCAGGCTTGACGCTTGACCAAATGGGAAAGATCGGTGAGGATATCGTTGAAGGTATGGGTGAGGTTCCGAATGTTGGTATAGTAACTCGGGTCTTTGGATTCAATAATTATCCTATCGATGCTCTAATAGGAAAGTATGGCGTTGAAATTAAAACTAATCATTCTGAGGCTCAGGCTCGATTTAAAATTGGTGGCGAGAATGTTTATGTTGAAGAGCTTGGACGAGCGGTACGACCTAGACAGGCGAAAGAAATTTATTGTCAACAGAACAGTCTCGTTCCCGCTCTGCTAGGCGTGCGACTTAACTTCTACACAGACAAGGCGGATATCTTTTTCCGTGAGGGGTTGACAGATACTTGGATCGGCAACGCTCAGTTGATGCACGTTGCAACGGTAGACTTCACCAATCTTAATCCGTTTAAAAATCCTTCTGATGTTCCTCCTGCGAGTGAATTACCCGATGACGATTCTACTCCACCCGTAGACGATATCCCATTTTAATAGTTCTAATCCATTCTAAAACGCCCACATAATTTATGACATGCGCGGGAAGTTCGTATGGGCTGATGGGTACCTTAAGACCGATGAGGGATTTGAGAATTCCAAAAAGCGCCCTCTCCATCACATTAATCTTTTAGAGGCTCTTCAAGCTGAGGGGAAGATTACTCTTCCTCCAATGAATCTACTCACGGGTTGGTACAGTAAAGATCCATTCATGGATGATCGAATGACTGGAAGACAAGGAACGCAGTTTGGTGAAACACCAACCTTAGAAGAATGCTTACAGATGATTAAAGACTCCAAGACTACGCCAACCATTTCGAGGTTTGATTATGCTGCGACAATGGAGTATCTAGCCGCAGAATTTCAGGCCGCAGAAGGTGAGGAAATGCTTCGCATCATTCGGGAGACCGGTGGAGGAACTTTTCTAAAGCAGGCCACAGACACTTATGAGCCACTATACACCGCTCAAGGCTATTACGTGTCGGAGGAAGGCAAGGAGCAGAAGATTCCTTTTCGACATGCCACACCCGAAACGCTTCTTGACTACGCGAACGCAACTGTTCCCACAGGTCAATTGTTCGGCACTTGGATAGACGGCAATGATCTTTATCTTGATTGTTCTCACCACTTTGACGACTATGAGCAGGCTCTAGCTTTCGGTAAAGCTAATAATCAGCAAGCAATCTGGGATGCAGGCAACAACACAGAAATTCGATTAGATAACTCTACAACTGCCGATGGTGCGATCCCTGCTAAGTGGGCTTGGGTAAATAATTGAATCGATGAGCAAGACCCTTTCACTGAGTATCTCGCAGGAATCCAAGAGGATTACCAAGCCGTGCTTGACCAGTATCCAGGAAAGCCTCTTAAGAACTATCCAGGGCCAGTCTCCGTCCCTGGAATCGGGAAGTTAGATTTCGGTGCCCATTCTGAGATTCAGGGGCTTGCCGAGAACTATATGAATTCCAAGGGACTTGGCGAGAAGCCAGAAGATTATGTGGCTGTAGATCCTGCGCTATCTGAGCAGATAGCGTGGGACTATGAGCTTGCGGAAGATGCACCAAACGACCCTCGTGTTCAAGCTTCTTATGACGCTTTCATTAAGGAGACAATGGAACAGTATAAGATGCTTGTCGATGCAGGATACACATTTGACTTTTACCCAGAGCAAGACCCTTATCCTAACTCTCCCCGAGAAGCTATCTTAGACCTTTACAAGAACAAGCACATGTATGTCTTTCCAACTGATTCTGGATTTGGTTCACTTACTGAGCAGTCTAATCACGCGCTGCTAGCGGACTCAGGCGTAAGATGAGGAGGTAAGCCTGTAACCTACAATGATATCTTCCGTGCCGTTCACGACGTGTTCGGTCACGCAAAGGAAGGTGTAGGGTTCCGATGGGATGGAGAAGAAAACGCTTGGAGGCAGCACTTCTACATGTACTCAGAACTGGCACGACCGGCAATGACAGCCGAGACTCGCGGCCAGAATTCATGGGTTAACTTTGGGCCGTATGGAGAACTAAAGAATCAAAGAGCAAATCAGGACGAAACTATTTATGCCGATCAGAAGATGACGATTCTCCCTGAGTGGGCACTAGACACTTATGCTCGATTGCGTATGGCAACAACTACTGAAGATACCGAGCCGGTTGGAAAACAAGTGGGATTCATTCAAGACCCTCACGACACCCTCTACCCTCCCCTCTTCAAAGGTCAGGACTCCATCCCTCAGGATAATATAGATAAGCTAAAGAACCACGTCTTAGAACCGCTGTCCGAGAGGTTCGCAGAGCCAGACTCCTGGATCATGTTCTCTATCTACGGTAGTGGCATTAGCTACAACTGAGACGAGAGTGGTGACATGGATATCCAGATGTGGGTAGACATTGACGAATTTATGCGCTACAACTTTGATGAGGATTTGGATCAGGACGGACTTCTCTCTGAGGTTCGCAAGATCGTTCAGCAAGTCAACTTCCCGAGCTTCAAAGAATTGGGAATGACTGAAGGCGCTGAAGGCAACATGCTTATCCAGTATTACCCGAAGCCTGGAACAGGATCAAAAGAAGAAAACCTAGCGAGCAAGCCTTACGCTTGTTACGACATGGACAAGGGTGTGTGGCTACAGAAGCCAATCGTTCTCAAGCCAAAGTTCTATGGTGAGACATTCCTCTTACTAATGCCGAAGGCTGAAGAGATTGCTAAGCAGGCTGAGTCCTTGCTCGCAGACTACAAGCGCGATATTTTAAATTGGGAGTTCTGAGATTTATTGTATAAGAAGAACAAAAAGAAAGAGTTTAAAGAGCAGCTTGATCAGACTATCGCTGACGCGGAAGACCGCAAGGACGGAATCGTTAACATGTTCCAGGGTATCTTTGGTGGCCGAGCGGAAGCCTACTCTCCTGGCGGAAGAGGTGTCAAGGATGAGCGCGATATCATGCAGAAACTTCTAGAGGTTTGGGGAATCTTCCAAGACCTAAAGCACTACGCCCGCGAGCCTATGCCATGGAGTATTGAAATCCCTGAGCTTAAAGAATCTACACAGCGGCTATCTTGGCAAAACTTCGGGGTATTCCTAATTCATAATGGACAAGTGTTAACTGATCCTGGTGCATCTACCCATGCTGACCTATTGTACATTTTGAAAGAACGAGGACAGCTTCCCAAAGATATTAATTGACAGGATGCTCTCATTAATGAAGATCAAGCCGATCATAACTATTTCTCTGGTTCGGGTTACTGAGACGAAGATGGAAGAGTTGTATTTTATGAGGGAGAAACTCCCGAGAATATCCAACTTGTAAATCAGTTCTTGGGGAGAACTAGTTACGTCCGCTTAGCCAACTTTAGAATCGTGAGTGCCGATGTTTATGAATTGGCACAGACGGCATGAAAGAATCTTGCGGAGCAGCAATTCACACCGTTCGTTTTGAAGCTCGATCTTGACAATATGCAAGACGAGAAGATGAAGAGCGATATTAAGGGTGTAACAGGTGATTTTATGAAGATGATGAACGATCTTCTTAAACGTGCTCCACAAACTTATAAGATGTTCCCATGGCTCTGACGAGAATATAAGTCTGCCATCCAAAAGATTAGAAATGGATCATTAGACTATAATACAATCCTTCCAAATGGACGCGGGCATATTCTTGATATCATGACTCAGGCCGAAGATATCATGGCTAAGCTTCGTGATGATCCACGTCCCGAAGTCCAGGTGCCAAATATCATGGCCGACTTTAAGCCTGATCAGGAAATGGACGGATTCCGTAAGATGGAGGCGTGGGTTTACAAGTGGCGTGAAGAGAACATGACGCAAGAAATGGGCGATGATCAGGTTGTCAAGGACTTTGGCAACGGCTGGACTATCAAGAAGCTAGCTCCTGAGAGCCTAGAATACGAAGGTGTCGAAATGGGCCACTGTGTTGGTGGTTATTGTTCACCTGTAGAGCGCGGCGATGTGCATATCTACTCTCTCCGTGATCCTAAGAATAAGCCGCACGTAACCATTGAGGTTTCTGGTCAATGGAATGAAGATCAGGGGATTACACCGATGAGCGCGAGTGAACAACCATGAGAGATTGTCCAGATTCAGGGACAGTCAAATCAAAATCCTAAAGATGAGTATAAGGCTATGCTCCGTGAATGGTTCACTGAGCTTCAGGCCGCTGGCGTCGAGCTAAGTCTTGGTGGTGAAGAGGAAATCTACAATGCTGAAACTCTAAACGATTGGGTCTCCCGATACCTTAACGGCACCACACCTGAGCCTACCAATGAATATGGAATTCGTCAGAACAGACCTATCGTGGATTATGATATCCCAGATCGTATTGTTAGCGAACTTTTGGGCGATAAGACTCATGGTTGGAGAGCGAAGCCTGACGCCGATGAAACTCTTCAGAACATGAAGCGGTTTTACGATTGGTGGGAGCCACGCATGTCTGACTTTACGCGCAAGAACTTCTTTGAGGATCTTCCTAAGGTTCAGCAGAAGGTTTGGGATGAGCAAGAGAAGGCACACGAATATAACTTTGATTACATTTATGAATCAGGGGTAGAGTCGTGGAAGTATGAACATCAGGACGATGATCCAGAGCCGGAATTTCCAGAAGATCCATACTCTGATCCTGCCTTCATGCGTGGATACGAGGAAGCTGAGCGTGAGACGATGGACTACGGCGGTGTAGGTGAGGCTTTGATGTTCATTAATGAACTAATCGAATACGTTAATAAGAGCGAGACAAAAGAAAGTGCTTTCCAGAAGCACGCCATTTGATCTGATATCGTGGAAAAGGCCACTCGATACCTCAATGAGGGCCGTGTTCAAATGCAGAACAATATGCCTGACCATTCAATTGCTACCGTTCGTGGTGACACTGGCACATGGCAGACAGAAATTTGGCGTCAAGACCCATCTAGACCTAATACTTTGTCCGGTTGGTCATGTACTTGCCCATGAGGAGAGCATTCTTGGGGCAGAACACGTATCTGGAAGAAGTATGAGGGCCGTCCATGCGCTCACACGGTTGTACTTTCATGGGAATCTCAGAGACAACCATGGGACGTTGACGAGCAGGGCAACGAACAGCTAGAATTGTTCGATGCTCAACAGCAGCCTGGACGATCTTTCGAACAGTATCAGCGAGATATCCCTCGACAAACCGCTCCTAATCCAAATTCTACCAACATGCAACTAATCGAACAGCTTAGTTTG
>Ga0207661_10000177_pt1 | contig 41089 bp, 38 predicted proteins | sample KBSC713LmetaG_FD_184337 | JGI IMG/M metagenome (GOLD analysis project Ga0207661, IMG submission 184337) | Corn rhizosphere microbial communities from Kellogg Biological Station, Michigan, USA - KBS C7.1-3L metaG (SPAdes) (version 2) | ecosystem: Host-associated > Plants > Roots > Rhizosphere ...
CGTCCTGGTCGACCAGACGTTCCAGCGCCAGGGCGGCACCACCAAGGTGCATGTCGACGTCCGCATCATCTCGTCCACCGCGCGCAATCTCGAGGAGGAGATCGCCGCCGGCCGCTTCCGCGAGGACCTCTATCACCGCCTCTCGGTGGTGCCGATCCGGGTACCGCCGCTGTCGGAGCGGCGCGAGGACATTCCGGAACTGATCGACTATTTCATGGACCAGATTTCGGGCGCGACCGGCTTGCCGAAGCGGCAGATCGGCCAGGACGCGATGGCCGTGCTGCAATCGCATGTATGGCCGGGCAACGTCCGGCAGCTCCGCAACAATGTCGAGCGCGTGATGATCCTTGCCGGCGGCGGCCCGGAGGTCATCATCACCGCCGACATGCTGCCGCAGGACGTCGGCTCGATGGTGCCGGCGATGCCGACCTCCAACAATGGCGAGCACATCATGGGGCTGCCGCTGCGCGAGGCGCGCGAGGTGTTCGAACGCGATTATCTGATCGCCCAGATCAGCCGCTTCTCGGGGAACATCTCTCGCACGGCGGAATTTGTCGGGATGGAGCGCTCGGCCCTGCATCGCAAACTGAAGGCCCTTGGCGTGGGTTAGCGCCCTTTTTTCGGGCATTCATGCATTTGCTTGGGAAAAACCGGCTGTCTTCACCGGTTTTGCGGAGGATTGTCGTGACTTCCAGATGACGGGCTTGCGAAGCGGCTTGCCTAAAAACCGCGCCTGCCTTCTAATCGTTCCGCCAAGTTCCCAAGAGGGGGATCTCACGGGAGCACGGCGCCGAAGGACAGCTCCAGACAAATGAACAGAGAGGGCTGCCGTCGGTTCAAATAAGAAACAATAGCGGGATAACAACAATGGCGGCAGACCGCGCACAAAACCTACAAGACACCTTCCTTAATCACGTTCGTAAAACCAAAACGCCACTGACGATCTTTCTGGTCAATGGAGTCAAACTGCAGGGAATTGTGACCTGGTTCGACAATTTCTGCCTGTTGCTCCGGCGCGACGGTCATTCGCAGCTTGTCTATAAGCATGCGATCTCGACCATCATGCCGGGAGCTCCGATCCAGTTGTTCGAAGGGGGCGAGGATGCTCCGGCTTGAAAGTGAACTGATTGGAACCCCGGAATTGGGAAGGGGGCGCTGACCGTCCGAGGTCGGCACGGGCTACACAGAGCGGGCGGGTGATCGTCATCGGCCCGTACTTGCGAATGCGCCGCGGCGAGGCCGAGGCGCAAACAGATGACTATGTCCGCGATTTCGAGGCGCGGCTGGACGAAGCCGAGGGGCTCGCGCGCGCCATCGATCTCGAGGTCGCCGACGCTATCCTTGCCCCGATCGCCCAGATTCGGCCTGCGACCTATCTCGGCAAGGGCAAGGTCGAGGAGATCGTCGGCCTCGTCGGCGGCAACGATATCGAGCTGGTGGTGATGGATTGCGCGCTGTCGCCGATCCAGCAGCGCAACCTCGAGAAGGCCTGGAACACCAAGGTGCTCGACCGCACCGGACTGATCCTCGAAATCTTCGGCCGCCGCGCCAAGACCAAGGAAGGCGCATTGCAGGTCGAACTCGCTCATCTCAATTATCAGCGCAGCCGCCTGGTCAGGTCCTGGACCCACCTCGAACGCCAGCGCGGCGGCTTTGGCTTCATGGGCGGCCCGGGCGAGACCCAGATCGAGGCCGACCGCCGCCAGATCGGCGAGCGCATCGTCCGCCTGCAGAATGAATTGAAGAAGGTGCAGGCGACGCGCCGGCTGCACCGCGCCGGCCGCCAGCGCGTGCCCTATCGCGTGGTGGCTCTGGTCGGCTACACCAATGCCGGCAAGTCGACGCTGTTCAACCGCCTGACGCGCGCCGACGTGCAGGCCGCCGACCTGCTGTTTGCGACCCTGGATCCGACCTTGCGCGCCTTGAGGCTGCCGCATGGCGGCAAGGCGATGCTGTCAGACACGGTCGGCTTCATCTCCAACCTGCCGACGCAATTGGTCGCTGCCTTCCGCGCCACGCTGGAGGAGGTGCTGGAAGCCGATCTCATCCTGCATGTCCGCGACATCTCGCACGAGGACGCCGAGGCGCAGGAGCATGACGTCGATGCGGTATTGCGCCAGCTGGGCATCAACCCGGAAGTCGGCGGGCGCATCATCGAGGTCTGGAACAAGATCGATCGCTTCACGCCGGACGAGCGCGAAAACCTGCGGAACATCGCCGCGCGCCGCCCGAGCGAGCATCCGTGCTTCCTGGTGTCCGCGGAAACCGGGGAGGGGATCGAGGCGCTGCTCGTCGCGATCGAGCAGCGGCTGGCGGAGAGCCGCACCACGCTGAACCTCTCGATCGACGCCTCCGACGGCGCCGGCATTTCCTGGCTGCACCGCAACGCCGAGGTGCTGAACAAGGAGCTCCACGAAGGCCGCTTCGATATGACGGTGCGCGTCGACGAGACCAAGCGCGACATCGTGGTGAACCGGTTCGACGCGGTGCCGCAGCCAGCGACATCATAGTGTCGGTGGGCAAAGCGAAGCGTGCCCACCGCTGAAGCGTGCCCACCGCTTAAGAAGAGATCGTGGAGAGATGGTGGGCACGGCGCGATGCGCCTTTGCCACCCTACCCGACCGTTTCGCCGGGCGATGATCGCGCGTTTTCTTTAGCTTTCGCCTCGTTCCACAGCTCGTCCATCTCGTCGAGCGTGGCCTCGCCGAGTTTGCGCCCCTGTTTTTCCAGCGCGCGCTCAATATAGGCAAAACGCCGCTCGAACTTGGCATTGGCGCGGCGGAGCGCGATTTCCGGATCGGCTTTGACGTGACGGGCGAGATTGACCAGCGCAAACAGCAGGTCGCCGGTCTCCTCGGCGAGTTCCTCGCTATCGTTGTGCTCGAGCGCCGCCTCGATCTCGTCCGCCTCTTCCCTGATCTTGTTCAACACAGCTCGCGGGTCGTTCCAGTCGAAGCCCACGGTGGAGGCCTTGCGCTGCAATTCCATGGCGCGGGTCAGCGCCGGCAGGCCGGCCTTGAAGCTTGCGAGCAATGAAGAGTGCTCGTTTGCCTGGTGCGACGGCCGCCGCGCGGCGCGCTCGGCCTTCTCCTCGGCCTTGATCCGCTCCCACGCGCTTTTCACGCCGGCCGGCGCGATGTTGCCGTCCTTGTCGGCGAACACATGCGGATGGCGGCGGATCATCTTCCTGGTGATGGCCTCGACCACGTCGCCGAAGGCAAACGCCTTTTGCTCTTCCGCCATGCGGGCGTGGTAGGCGACTTGCAGCAGCAGGTCGCCGAGCTCATCCCTGAGATCGTCGAAATCTCCTCGCGCGATCGCGTCCGCAACCTCATAGGCCTCCTCGATCGTATAAGGCGCGATCGTCGCAAAATTCTGCTCGAGGTCCCACGGACAGCCCGTCACCGGTGTGCGGAGCTGCGCCATGATCTCGATCAGGCGGGAAATGTCGCGGGAAGGGGTCATGGCGCTACCAGGGGGCTTGAGATGGGGGCGTTTATGCCGCAAGACGCAGGCCGATCCCAGCGCCGCGTGGTTATTTTTCCACCACTTGAACTTGCCGTGCTAAGGGCCTGTCGATGAACGAGAAATCTCAATCTGGAACCGCGCTGGTGCTGTTCTCCGGCGGGCAGGATTCCGCGACTTGCCTTGCTTGGGCGCTGAGCCGCTTCGCGCGCGTCGAAATGATCGGTTTCGACTATGGCCAGCGCCATGCCATCGAGTTGCTCTGCCGCGAGAAGCTGCTGGATGGCATCAGGGCATTGCGCGCGGATTGGGAGCAAAGGCTCGGCGAGAGCCACACGCTGAAAATCCCGACGCTGTCGGAGATTTCCGACACCGCGCTCACACGCGATGTCGCGATCGAGATGGGCGCCGACGGCCTGCCCAACACCTTCGTGCCTGGCCGCAATCTGGTGTTTTTGACCTTCGCCGCCGCGCTCGCCTATCGGCGCGGCATCACCGATATCGTCGGCGGCATGTGCGAGACCGATTATTCCGGCTATCCCGATTGCCGCGACGAAACCATCCGCGCGCTCAATGCCGCGCTCAATCTCGGCATGGCCAAGCGGTTTGAGCTGCACACGCCGCTGATGTGGCTCGACAAGGCCGCGACCTGGAAGCTCGCACATGATCTCGGCGGCACTGGCCTGGTCGACCTGATTCGCGAGCATTCCCACACCTGCTATCTCGGCGAACGCGGTGCGCGCCACGACTGGGGTTATGGTTGCGGCGAATGCCCGGCCTGCTCGCTGCGGGCAAGGGGCTGGCGGGAGTATGCGGCGGGAATGTAATCGTCATTGCGAGCGAAGCGAAGCAATCCATAGTGCCTCCTCGGCGTCAGTCTGGATTGCGTCGTCGCTTCGCTCCTCGCAATGACGGAGGAACTAGCCGAAATCCTCAGCCTTCAGCACGATCGGCTGGCCGTGCGGCGTGCGGTCGGCGGCATGGTCCCAAGCGTCGCGGTAACGGTGCAGCAGATCGGAGGTCGCGACGCCCTTGGTGGCGACGAGGCGCTCCAGCGTGGCGAGCCAATGCCGGTAATAGGTCTCACCCGTATCGGGGTCGCCAGCGGCCTGTGCGCGCTTGATCTCTTCCGACAGCGTGGCGGCCCATTCGGTCCAGGTGAAGACGCCGCGCTCATGCAGCGCCAGCGCCATGGCAAAGGCCTGCGCCTCCCAAGGCTCGCGGAACACCGGGCCTTCGGCATCGCAGGGGATGTCAGGAACGGCGCGCGTCGCCTGCGCGCTGGGCGTGTCCATCACGCCTTCTCCAGATAGGGCTCGAAAGCGTCGATCGAAATCTTCACCGTCGGATCGCTCTCCGAGCCCCACAATTCGGCGCCGTCGAACACCACGGTATAGAGCCATTGCGGATTCTCACCCGCTTCGTTCGCCGACGAATCCGGAAACACATGCACGCCGTGGTCACACTCAACCACGCCGACATGGCCGCGCACATAACGCGGCAATCGCGTGTGGGTGAGGGGGTGAATGTTTTTCGCGCGCACGCGATCGCCAGCCTTGAATTTCGCGGGCGCCTGCGCGGCGCGGCCAAATTTGCCGCGCACCATCACGCGCTCGACGTCGTTGACCGTGAACTTGCCGCGCTTCAGTGGTTTGGCCGGTTCCAGCGCGTGGCCTTTGGCGACTTCATCCTTGCCGACAAAGCCCTTGGCGATCAGCATGTCCTCGAGCCCGAGCAGCCATTTCTTGTAGTAGGAGCTCGCAAGATAGACCTGCGGCGGCAGGGCCTCGCGGTAGAAGCGCGAGGTATCGATGTTGAATGCGCCGGCCGCGCCCATCGCGCGCACCATGGCGAACACGCGGCTCTCCCATCTCGTATGGAACATCGGCTCGTTCGGCTCTACCTCGACCTTGCCAAAGCCGTCCATGCCGCCCATGTCGTGCACGCCGTTCATGACGGCGCCCCCGGCTTTAGCGGAAAGCCAGTGCCGATCATGCTGTCGCGCGTGACAAGCTCGGCGAGCTTCTCCTCGCTCCAGCCATCGGTTCCGGCGGGGCGCATCGCCAGCACCAGGAAACGCGTCTCCGCGGTCGAATCCCAGACGCGGATTTCGGTCTCCTTGGGCAGGCTCACCCCAAAATCAGCCAGCACGCCGCGCGGATCCTTGACCGCGCGGGAACGATAGGGGGCAGCCTTGTACCAGACCGGCGGTAGCCCCAGCATTTCCCAGGGATAGCAGGAGCACAGCGTGCACACGACCATGTTGTGGCGCTTTGGCGTGTTCTCGACCACGACCAGATGATCGCCGACCCGGCTGACGTGGCCGAGCGTGCCGACGGCCCTGGTCGCGTCTTCAAGCAGCGCGCGCTTGAAGTCGGGGTCGGTCCAGGCTTTCGCGACGACGCGCGCGCCGTTATGAGGGCCGATCTTGGTCTCGTAGGCCTGCACGATGGCGTCGAGCGCCGTCGGATCGACATAGCCCTTTTCGGTCAAGACCGTCTCCAGCGCGCGCACGCGCAGCTCGGTCTCGGAGAGGTCGGAATGATCGTGGTCGTGATGATGTTCGCTCATGTCGGCTCTAAGAATTGGCAGTTCTGAGGATAGAGGAAAAAGTCCGGCTATGTCGAGGCGGCTAGCTCCACTATTTCTTAGCAAAATAACGCAAGGGAGGCACGCACGTGGCGCAGACCGGTAGCCGTTGGTCGGAATTTCTCAGGGTCGAAAAGGGGCTCGGGCCCGATGGCCGCATCGCGGTGGTCGGCTTCGATCGCGGCGACGGTATCAATGCCCTTTCGCCGGAAGCCATGCGCCAGCTGACCGAAGTGGCGCGCAGCTTTGAGGAGGATGTCGAAAGCTCGGTCGTGGTGCTCACCGGAGGCGCGAAGGCTTTTTCGGCGGGCTTTGACCTCAAGGATCCGGAAGGCCGCGCCCGCAAGGACATGGACCTCGGCAGCCTGCGGCGAGCCCTGAAAGTCGGGCCGCGGTTGACCCGCGCCTGGCACGAGATGGAGCAGGTCACGATTTGTGCGATCGAGGGCTTTGCCATCGGCGGCGGCGTGGCACTCGCGGTCGCGCTGGATTTCCGCGTGATGGCCGATAATGCGCATCTGCGTGTGCCGGAGATCGCACTCGGCATGAACATGAGCTGGCAAAGCGTGCCGCGCATGCTGCATTTGATCGGGCCGGCACGCACCAAGCAGGCGGTGATCCTCGCGGATGAGCGCATCTCCGCGCGGGAGGCGCATGATTGGGGCCTGGTGGAGGAGGTGGCCGAGCCCGGAAAGGCGTTCGATGTCGCGATGACGCTGGCGGAGAAAGTCGCACGCCAGCCACCGATCTCGGTCGCAATGACCAAGCTCACCGTCAACCGGCTCGCTCACGCGCTGGATGATCTGGCCAGCCACATGGACGGCGATCAGTTCGCGCTCGCAAGCATGACCGAGGACCACACGGAGGGCATTGCGGCGTTCCGCGAGCGCCGCAAACCGAAATTCAGGGGAAGATAGCTATTTCAAGCGCGCGAAGAGCGCGGAGAGGAAGAAGACATCAGTGCGCCGTGCCGCCGAGATTCCAACCGCCGGCCGGCCGATCACGACACGACGGTCGCTGGCCGCGTCTTGACCCGGGCGCAACGCACGACTCCGTTCTCGACCAAGGCGGCCGGCGCGCCACATTTTGGCTGAAGTAAGATTTCGCTCGGCCTGCGTTCCTGTCGACAGGTCCCATTGCCTGGCTTGATGAATCATTCGAACATGGTCCATGACTGCGCCCCGCGGCCGGCAGGTCGGCTGCGTCGGGGGAGTTCGGCGGGAGTGTTCGTGGCGAAGATTAATCAGCAGATTGCGCAGGAGCTTGGCGTCCGGGAACAGCAGGTCGATGCTGCCGTCACACTGCTGGACGGCGGCGCCACGGTTCCATTCATTGCCCGCTATCGGAAGGAACTGACCGGCGCCCTCGACGATGCGCAATTGCGCACGCTGGAGGAGCGGCTGACCTATTTGCGCGAGCTCGATGAGCGTCGTACCGCCGTCCTCAATTCGATTCGCGAGCAAGGCAAGCTCGACGCCGCCCTTGAGGCGGCGATCCTGGCCGCCGACACCAAGGGGCGCCTCGAGGACATCTATGCGCCGTTCAAGCCGAAGCGCCGCACCAAGGCCGAAATTGCCAGAGAAGCGGGCCTCGAGCCGTTGTCGGAGATGTTGCTGGCGCAGCCGCAAAACGAACCGCAAGTCGTGGCGGCCGCTTTTGTCGATGCCGAGAAAGGGGTGGGGGACGTTGCCGCGGCGCTTGAAGGGGCGCGCGCGATCCTGACCGAGCGATTTGACGAGGACGCCGATCTGAAGGGCGCGCTCCGCGAAGAGATGTGGTCGCAGGGGTGGATGGGGTCCACTGTCCGGAGAGGCAGGAAGACGGAAGGCGAGAAGTTCAAGGACTATTTCGACTTCAAGGAGCCGCTGAACAAATTACCGTCGCACCGCATCCTCGCGCTGTTCCGCGGCGAGAAGGAGGAAATTCTCGACCTGGAGATCCACGCGGAGGCGCAGCCGCCGGCGCCGGGCATCTCCAGCCCGTACGAACTGAAAATCATGAGTCGCTTCGGCATTTCCCAGCAGGGCCGTCCTGGTGACAGCTGGCTGGCCGAGACCGTGCGCTGGGCCTGGCGCACCAAGATCCAGGTGCACCTCAACATCGATCTGCGCCTGCGGCTCTGGACCAAGGCCGAGACCGAAGCCGTGCGCGTATTCGCGTCGAACTTGCGCGACCTGTTGCTGGCGGCGCCAGCCGGCGCCCGGGTAACCATGGGGCTCGATCCCGGCTATCGTACCGGCGTCAAGGTCGCCGTCGTCGATGCGACCGGCAAGGTTCTGGACACGACCGCGATCTATCCGCACGAACCGCACCGGCGATGGGACGAGTCGCTGGCGACCCTTGGGAAACTTGCGATCGCGCATCGCGTCGATCTGATTGCGATCGGCAATGGAACCGCCTCGCGCGAAACCGACAAGCTCGCCACCGAATTGGTTAAACGGCTGCCGGAGCTGAAGATGACTAAGATCGTCGTGTCGGAAGCGGGCGCTTCCGTCTATTCGGCTTCCGCCTTTGCGTCGGAGGAGCTGCCGGAACTCGATGTCACCATGCGCGGAGCCGTTTCCATTGCGCGCCGCCTGCAGGATCCGCTCGCCGAACTCGTGAAGATCGACCCCAAGGCGATCGGCGTCGGCCAATATCAGCACGATCTCGGCGAAAGCCATTTGGCGCGCTCGCTCGATGCTGTGGTCGAGGACTGCGTTAACGCCGTCGGCGTCGACGTCAACACCGCGTCCGCGCCGCTGCTCGCGCGCGTGTCCGGCATCGGCCCGGGGCTGGCGCAAGGCATCGTGCAGCATCGCGACGCCAACGGTGTATTCAAGTCGCGCAAGGCGCTGAAGGATGTGCCGCGGCTGGGCGCTAAGGCGTTCGAGCAATGCGCCGGCTTCCTGCGCATCAACGGCGGAGATGATCCGCTGGATGCTTCAGGCGTCCATCCGGAGGCCTATCCGGTGGTGCGGCGGATCCTGGCTGCGACCAAGAGCGACATCAAGGCGCTGATCGGCAACAACGAGATCGTGCGTCAGCTGAAACCGCAGGCTTTCGTTGACGATACGTTCGGCCTTCCAACGGTGACCGACATCCTGCGCGAACTGGAAAAGCCCGGCCGCGACCCGCGCCCGGCATTCAAGGCAGCGGTGTTCAAGGAGGGGGTAGAGGAGATCAAGGATCTCAAGGTCGGGATGATCCTGGAGGGCACTGTCACCAACGTTGCCGCATTCGGCGCGTTCGTCGATATCGGCGTGCACCAGGATGGGCTGGTCCACATCTCCGCAATGTCAAAAACCTTCATCAAGGATCCGCGCGAGGTCGTCAAACCCGGTGATATCGTCAAGGTGAAGGTGCTGGAGGTCGAGGTCGCCCGCAAGCGCATCGCGCTGACGCTGCGTCTCGACGATGAGACCCGCAAGAAGGGCGTGAAGGGGACTTCAAAGGAGGGTTCCGGCACCTCCACTAAAGCCTCGGCGCCGCGCAAGCCCGTCGCACAATCCGGCGGCGGCGCCCTTGCAGATGCCTTGCGCCGCGCGGGCGAAAAAAGCGAACGCGGCAAGACACGGACTTGAGCGGACGCGTCGGCTAGCCTCAAGCAGTCGCGAACTATCTCTCGCGCAAGCCATCATCTGCTGCCGCAGAAGGCGAGTGAGCCTTGCGCGAGGCACTGCGAAGGCTCACGGGCCGATATGCGCCAAGCCGTATCCATAATTCGCATAAGGTATATTATGGAATATATTTTATATTCAATTAGATCAATTATTTAGAGCAGAAAGCTCGGCGGCTGGATCATCTACATGAAGATTGGAATGCGCGTTGACACCGATCCACATACCGCTCCGCGGTTCGTCTGAATGCCGATATTGCCGCCGCTTCCCGACGCTGCAATAAGCGACGGGATTGTTGGAGATCGCAGATGACCTGACTGTCTCGGGTCCGTATAGGATTGCAGCTCAGAAGAACAAGAAAGTTGGGAGAAATAAGAATGAACCTTTCACGCCGCACTCTATTGAAGGCCTCCGCTGCGACTGCCGTGCTTGGCGGTATCGCCGCGCCCCATGTGGCGCGCGCACAGGCGGCCGAGTTCTCCTATAAATATGCCAACAACCTCCCGGACAGCCATCCGCTGAACGTGCGCGCCAAGGAGATGGCGGCGGCCATCAAAGCCGATACCAAGGGCCGTTTCGAGCTGCAAATTTTCCCGAACAACCAACTCGGCGCCGACACCGACATGCTGAGCCAGATTCGTTCTGGCGGCATCGAGTTCTTCACGCTGTCGGGCCTGATCCTGGCAACGCTGGTGCCGGCAGCCTCGATCAACGGCATTGGCTTCGCGTTCCCGGACTACGATACGGTCTGGAAGGCCATGGACGGCGATCTCGGCGCCTACGTGCGCGGCGAGATCAAGAAGGCCGGCCTCGAGGTCATGGACAAGTGCTGGGACAACGGCTTCCGCCAGACCACGTCCTCGACCAAGCCGATCAACGGTCCGGACGATTTCAAGGGCTTCAAGATCCGCGTCCCGGTGTCGCCGCTGTGGACTTCGATGTTCAAGGCCTTCGACGCCTCGCCCGCCTCGATCAATTTCAGTGAGGTCTATTCTGCGCTGCAGACCAAGGTCGTCGAAGGCCAGGAGAACCCGCTCGCGATCATCTCGACCGCGAAGCTCTACGAGGTGCAGAAATACTGCTCGCTGACCAACCACATGTGGGACGGCTTCTGGTTCCTGGCCAATCGCCGCGCCTGGCAGTCCGTGCCCGAGGACATCCGCACCATCGTCGCCAAGCACATCAATGCTGCCGCCGTCAGCGAGCGCGCCGACGTCGCCAAGCTGAATGCCGGCCTGCAGAAGGATCTCGCGGACAAGGGCCTGACCTTCAATCAGCCCAACGTCGCGCCGTTCCGCGACAAGCTTCGTTCCGCCGGCTTCTATGCCGAGTGGAAAGGTAAATATGGCGAGCAGGCGTGGTCGCTGCTGGAAAAGGCCGTCGGCAAGCTGTCGTAACGCTTGAAGCCAGGGGGCTGCCATGGCTCACGTCGAAATATCAGAGCTGACCGTCGTCGAGGCGGCAGCGCCCCCTCGCCGGCGTTCACTGCTCGTACAGATCGAGCACGTTCTCGGCCGGATCGTCGAGATTCCGGCGGCGACCTTGGTCGTCGCCGAGGTCGTCGTGCTGTTTGCCGGCGTGGTGGCGCGTTACGTGTTGCATGCGCCGCTGATCTGGTCGGACGAGCTGGCGTCGATGCTGTTCCTGTGGCTCGCCATGCTCGGCGCAGTGGTGGCATTCCGCCGTTCCGAGCACATGAGGATGACGGCGCTGGTGGCGAGCGCCGGCCCCCGCCTACGCGCTTATCTCGACCTAGTCGCGATCTGCGCGGCGCTGGCGTTCCTGCTTCTGATCGTGCAGCCGGCCTATGAATACGCCTCCGACGAAGGCGTGATCACCACGCCGGCACTGCAGATCTCCAACGCTTGGCGTGCGGCGGCGCTGCCGGTCGGGACGTGCCTGATGGCGGCGTTTGCGCTGTTGCGCCTGATCCGCTTTGGCGATCGCAAGCTCGTCTTGCTCGCGGCCATCTCGGTCGCCGCGGTGATTGGGCTGTTCTGGCTGGCGCAGCCCGTGTTCCGGCCGCTCGGCAATCTCAATCTGGTGATCTTCTTCGTCGGGGTCGCCGGCTTCTGCGTCTTCTCAGGCGTGCCCATTGCGTTCGGCTTTGGGCTTGCGATCTTCGGCTATCTGGCGCTGACCACACGCACGCCGCTCAGCGTGCTGATCGGGCGGATGGACGAGGGCATGAGCCATCTCATTCTGCTCGCGGTGCCGTTGTTCGTGTTCCTCGGGCTCCTGATCGAGATGACCGGCATGGCGCGGGCCATGGTGGCGTTCCTGGCGAGCCTGCTCGGCCATGTCCGCGGCGGCCTGCACTACGTGCTGGTCGGCGCGATGTATCTGGTCTCGGGTATCTCGGGCTCGAAGGCCGCCGACATGGCGGCGGTGGCGCCCGTGCTGTTTCCAGAGATGAAGGCACGAGGCGCGAAGTCGGGCGATCTCGTCGCCCTGCTCGCGGCTACCGGCGCGCAGACCGAAACCATTCCGCCGAGCCTGGTGCTGATCACCATCGGCTCGGTCACCGGTGTGTCGATCTCGGCGCTGTTCACCGGCGGTCTGTTGCCGGGCCTGGTGCTGGCCGTCACGCTGTCGGCGCTGGTCTGGTGGCGTTACCGGAGCGAGGATCTCAGCCATGTAAAGCGGGCAAGCGCGAGCGAGGTTGGCCGCACCTTTGTCGTGGCCGTCCCTGCGCTCGCCCTGCCCTTTGTGATCCGATACGCCGTGGTCGAGGGCATTGCGACGGCGACCGAGGTTTCCACCATCGGCATCGTCTATGGCTTCATCGTCGGCCTCCTGTTCTACCGCCGCTTCGAATGGCGGCGGCTAATGCCGATGCTGATCGACACCGCGTCTCTGTCGGGCGCGATCCTGCTGATCATCGGCAGCGCCACCGGCATGGCCTGGGGGCTGACCCAATCCGGATTTTCCCGCGCGCTTGCGAACGCCATGACCGGCCTGCCCGGCGGTTCCGCGACCTTCATCGCGGTTTCCATCCTGACCTTCGTCGTGCTCGGCAGCGTGCTGGAAGGCATTCCCGCGGTCGTGCTGTTCGGTCCGCTTCTGTTTCCGATCGCGCGCGCCGTCGGCGTGCACGAGGTGCATTATGCGATGGTCATCATCCTGGCGATGGGCCTTGGTCTGTTCGCGCCGCCGTTCGGTGTCGGCTATTATGCCGCCTGCGCCATCGGCCGCGTCGATCCGGCCGAGGGCATCCGTCCGATCTGGGGTTATATGCTGGCGCTCCTGGTCGGGCTTGTGATAGTCGCAATATTCCCGTGGATTTCCATTGGGTTCCTGTAGAGTCTTCACATGGGAGGTAACCGATGAACCAATATGATGTTGGTCTCGCCAAGAACCCCGCCAACTATGTGCCGCTGACGCCGCTGAGTTTCCTCGCCCGGAGCGCAGCCGTTTATCCGAACCACGTCAGCGCGGTCTATGAAGGCCGTAGCTTCACGTGGTCGCAAACCCACGAACGTTGCCGGCGCTTTGCGTCCTATCTCGCGAGCAAGGGCATCGGCGAAGGCGACACGGTTACGGCGATGCTGCCGAACGTGCCGGCGATGAACGAGCTGCATTTCGCCGTTCCCATGGCAGGCGCGGTGCTGAACGCGCTCAACATCCGCCTCGATGCGCCTTCCATCGCCTTCCAGCTCGACCATGGCGGGGCCAGGATCATCCTGGTCGATCCGGAGTTTGCGCCTGTGATCGCCGAGGCGATCAAGCTCATGAGCGGCCCAAAACCCTTCGTGATCGACGTCGATGACGCCTTCTTCTCCGGCGGCAAACGTGTCGGCGAGATCGAATATGAAGCCGCCGTCGCGCAGGGCGATCCGAACTTTGTGGCCAAGCGGCCCGCTGACGAATGGGATGCGATCGCGCTGAGCTATACGTCGGGCACCACAGGCAATCCCAAGGGGGTCGTGACGCATCACCGCGGCGCCTACCTCAATGCCGTCAGCAATATCCTCGCGGGCGGTCTCGGCCAGCATCCGGTCTATCTCTGGACGCTGCCGATGTTCCATTGCAATGGCTGGTGCTTTCCGTGGACCGTAGCGGCTGCCGCCGGCATCAACATTTGCTTGCGCAAGGTCGATCCGACCAAAATCTTCGAGCTGATCAAGCGGCACGGCGTGACGCACATGTGCGGCGCGCCGATCGTTTACAACACGCTGATCAACGCGCTGGATGCGCCGAAAGGCAAGAGCGCGAAGCCCGTGGTCGGCTTGATCGCAGGAGCAGCCCCTCCCGTCGCTGTCCTCGAGGGCGCCGAAAGCATCGGCATCAAGCTCACCCATGTTTATGGGCTGACCGAGGTCTACGGCCCCGCCTCCGTCTGCGCCGAGCAGCCTGGTTGGGACGAACTGCCCGCGGCCGAGCGCGCGCAGTTCAAGCGCCGGCAGGGTGTCGCTTACCCGCTCGAGGAAGCCATCACCGTGCTGGACCCCGAAACCATGCAGGAGGTGCCGCGCGATGGCGAGACCATCGGCGAGGTGATGTTCCGCGGTAATATCGTGATGAAGGGATATCTGAAGAACGAGAAGGCAACCAAAGAGACGTTTGCCGGCGGCTGGTTTCACACCGGCGATCTCGGCGTACTCGACGAGCACGGCTACGTCATCATCAAGGATCGCTCCAAGGACATCATCATCTCCGGCGGCGAGAACATTTCCTCCGTCGAGGTAGAAGATATCCTCTACAAGCATCCGGCCGTGCTGTTCGCGGCTGTCGTGGCAAAGCCCGATCCGAAATGGGGCGAGGTGCCCTGCGCTTTCGTCGAGCTGAAGGACGGCGCCAAAGCCACGGAAGCCGAAATCATCGCCTATTGCCGAAGCTATATGTCCGGCTTCAAGGCGCCCAAGGCCGTGGTGTTCGGCACCATCCCGAAGACGTCGACCGGAAAGATCCAGAAATTCCTGCTTCGTAATGTGGTGGAGTCGGCGAAAGCGATTTCGGCGTAAGTCGCTTCGTCATTGCGAGGAGCCAACGGGTCCGCGCGAAGCGCGGCCCGATGACAGGCTCCGCGACGAAGCAATCCAGATTGTCTCAGCGGTGAGAACCATGGATTGCTTCGCTTCGCTCGCAATGACGATGTCCCTACTCCGCAGGCGCGGCGACCGCCTCCGGCGCAACGGGCTTGGGAATGCGCAGGAACGCGGCACAAACGACGGCGGCGATGAAGCCAAGCAAGGCGAGCCCATAAAGCCCGCCGGCGTAGCTGCCGGTCATGTCCTTCATGACGCCGACATACCAGGGCCCGAAGAAGCCGCCGAGATTGCCGAGCGAGTTGATCCAGGCGATGCCGGCCGCCAGCGCCGGGCCCGACAGGAACATCGGCGGCATGGCGAAGAACGGACCCTTGGAGCCGTAGAAACCCATCGCGGCGATCGACATGCCGACCAGCGCCCACCACGTCCCCATGGTCATGCCGGCGATCACAAGCCCGACGGTCGAAAACACGCAGCCGAAGAACAGATTCCAGCGTCGCTCGTTCATGCGATCGGAGATACGCCCCCACGTCACCATGGCGATGGCGCCGCAGATGTAGGGGATCATGGTGAGCCAGCCCACCGTCATGTTGCTGTAGGCGCCGAGCGACTTGATGATCTGTGGAATGAAGAAAAGCATGCCGAGGCTGGCCGTGACGATGCCGAGATAGTTCAGCGCGAGCAGCAGCACCTTCGGATTGTACAGCGCCTCCCACAGCGTGTAGCGGCGCACCTCCTCGGTGGCGCGCCGCTCGCCGGCGATGGTATTGACGAGCCAGTTGCGCTCCTCGGCGGTGAGGAATTTTGCCTGCTGCGGACGGTCAGTGAGCACGAAATAGACGATGACGCCGAGCACCACGGTCGGAATGGCTTCCGCGATGTACATCACCTGCCAGCCGCGCAAGGAGAACAGGCCGTCGAGCCCCAGCAGCGCGGTCGAGATCGGCGAGCCGAGGGCGACCGCGACCGGCAGGCCGACCAGGAAACCTGCAACGATCCTGGCGTGATGGTTGGATGGAAACCAATAGGTGAAGTAGAGGATGATACCCGGGAAGAATCCGGCTTCGGCGACGCCGAGCAGGAATCTCACGATTCCGAAGCTCGTCGAATCCTTCACGAAAGCGGTGGCCGCCGCGAGGATTCCCCAGGTGATCATGATCCGGGCGATCCAGATCCGAGCGCCGATCTTTTCCAGGATCACGTTGCTCGGCACTTCGAAGATGAAGTAGCCCCAATAGAACATGCCGACAGCGAAGCCGAAGGTGGCAGCGGACATGCCGATGTCGTCGCGCATGGTGAGCCCGGCGAAGCTCACATTGATACGGTCGATATAGGCGAGAATGTAACAGAACACTGCGAATGGCAGCAGGCGCAGATAGACCTTGCGCATGGTCGATCGCTGGAGCGTCATGTCCACAGCTTCCTCCCCCGGGTGGATTGCATGGACCGGGAAAAGCCTACGCCCAAGTTCCGACGCTGTCACGGACACAATCAGCTGTCACGGACACAATCAAATGGGCAGCGCAGCAAAAATGCTCGCGCGACCTCGGATGCGTCATTCCGCCGCGAGCTTCATTCCGTCATAGGCCGGCACGACGCCGTCAGGCAGGCGTTGCCGCAAAACCTCGTAGTCGAGATCGGAGTGCATGTTGGTGATGACCGCGCGCTTCGGCTTGAAGCGGTCGATCCAGGCCAGCGCGTCATTGACGCTGAAATGGCTGGGATGAGCGGCATAGCGCAGGCCGTCGACGATCCAGAGATCGAGGTCTTCCAGCGAGGACCAGCTGTCCTGCGGGATGTCGCTGATGTCGGGCGTGTAGGCGGCGGCGCCGATACGGTAGCCGAGCGCGGGGATCTTGCCGTGCTGCACCTGGAAGGCGGCAAGCGTCACCGGGCCGCCCTTCCCTTCGGTCGTATGACTTTCTCCGGCTTCGATCGAATGGCGCGTCAGGATGGGCGGATAGTCGCTGCCTTCCGGCGAAATGAAGCAGTAGGAGAATCTCGCCATGATGTCCTTGGCGGTCGACTGATTGAAATAGACGGGAATGCGCCGGCGCTGGTGCAGCACGACGGAACGCAAATCGTCGATGCCATGGGTCTGGTCGGCATGCTCATGCGTGAGAAATACCGCATCGATGTGATCGACATCGGTATCGATCAACTGCTCGCGCAGGTCGGGCGATGTGTCGATGACGATGCGGGTGGTACCCTGCCCGTTACTGCGCTCGACCAGGAGCGAGCAGCGACGGCGGCGATTTTTTGGATTGCTGGGATCGCAGGCACCCCAACCCAACGCCGGCCGGGGAACGCCGGCGGAAGAGCCGCAGCCGAGAATCGTGAGCGTCAACATCATGCGGACACGGGCTGCGGTACTTTCGAGAACAGGCGGAAAAAGTTTTCGGTGGTCTGGCGCGAAATCTCCTCCAGCGAGACGCCGCGCGCCTCCGCCAGCACTTTCGCGACCTCGACGACATAGGCCGGCTCGTTGCGCTTGCCGCGGAATTTGCCGGGCGCCAGATACGGCGCGTCGGTCTCGACCATGATGCGATCGGCCGGCAGGTCAGCGGCGAGCTCGCGCAACGCTTCCGATTTCTTGAAGGTGAGAATGCCCGTGAACGAGATCGACAGCCCAAGCTCGATCGCCTTCATGGCGAGTTCGCGCCCGCCGGTGTAGCAATGTAGCACGGCGCGGAAAGGCCCCTTCGCGACCTCCTCCTCCAGGATGCGCTGGCAATCCCGGTCCGCTTCGCGGGTGTGGATCACCAGCGGCAATCCGGTCGCGCGGGCGGCGGCGATATGCGCGCGAAAGCCGCGCGCCTGTGCCTCCGGCGAGCCGTTGTCGTAGAAATAGTCAAGCCCTGCCTCGCCCAGCGCCACGACCTTCGGATGTTTCGTGAGCTCGATCAGCTCGTTCGGCGCAATGCCATCCTCTTCATCGGCATGATGCGGATGGGTGCCGACCGAGCAATAGACGTTGGGAAATCGCTCGGCGATCGAGAGCAATCCGCCGAGCCGCTTCACCCGCGTCGAGATCGTCACCAGGCGCCCGACGCCGGCCTGCACCGCCCGTGCCACGATGGCGTCGAGATCGGAGGCAAAGTCCGGAAAGTCGAGATGGCAATGGCTGTCGACGAGCATGGACACTATCTATGCCGCGCTCGGCTCGATGTAACGGGGGAAGACTGCTTGCGGCGCAGGCAGCGTTGTGCCTGGTGCAATGCGTGTCTTGCCGCCCAGCACCGAAAACATCCGCGCCTCGCCATGGGGAATGCCAAGGCTGTCGAGCAGCTTCTCGGAAGCCGCCGGCATCACCGGCTGGGTCAGGATTGCGATCTGGCGCACCACTTCGGCGGTGACGTAGAGGACCGTCCCCTGCCGCGCCGGATCGGTCTTGGCCAGCGCCCAGGGCGCCTCACCCGCGAAATAGCGGTTGGCTTCGGCCACCACGCTCCACACCGCATTCAGCCATTGATGGATCTGCTGCGTCGCCATCGCCACGCGCGCCACGCCGACCATCGCGTCGGCTTCCGCCAGGATCGCTTGGTCGGTCTCGGAGAACGCGCCCGGCGTCGGCAGTACGCCGCCGAGTTGCTTTGCGATCATCGACAGCGAGCGCTGTGCCAAATTGCCGAGGTCGTTGGCGAGATCGGCGTTGATGCGCGCCACAATGGCTTCGTGGTTGTAGTTGCCGTCCTGCCCGAACGCCACCTCGCGCAGGAAGAAGTAGCGGATCTGATCAACGCCATACTGGTCGGCGAGATTGAAGGGATCGACGACATTGCCGACCGACTTCGACATCTTCTCGCCCCTGTTGAACAGGAAGCCGTGGGCATAGACACGCTTCGGCAGCTCGATACCCGCCGACATCAGGAAGGCCGGCCAGTACACCGCGTGGAAGCGGATGATGTCCTTGCCGATGATGTGCAGATCGGCCGGCCAGTAGTGCCAGTTCTTGTCGGTCTCGTCGGGAAAGCCGACGCCGGTGATGTAGTTGGTCAGCGCGTCGACCCAGACATACATCACATGCTCGGGGGCATTCGGCACCTTGACGCCCCAGTCGAAGGTGGTGCGCGAGATCGAAAGATCCTTCAGGCCGCGCTTGACGAAACTGATCACCTCGTTGCGGCGTGCGTCGGGCCCGATGAAATCGGGCTGGCTTTCGTAGAGCGCTAGCAACTTGTCCTGGTAGGCTGAGAGGCGGAAGAAATACGTCTGCTCCTCGACCCATTCGACCGGCGTGCCCTGCGCACCGCGGCGGACGTTGTCCTCGCCGATCGTGGTCTCCTCCTCGGCGTAATAGGCCTCGTCGCGCACCGAATACCAGCCGGCATAGGTGTCGATATAGATGTCGCCGTTCTCAAGCATGCGATTCCAGATCGCCTGGCTCGAGCGGTGATGCTGCGGCTCGCTGGTGCGGATGAAGCGGTCGAAGGAAACGTTCAGCCGCTCGTCCATCGCCCGGAAGCGGCCTGAATTCCGGGCGGCGAGGTCGACCGTCGTCATCCCTTCGCTCTGCGCGGTCTGAACCATTTTCAGCCCGTGCTCGTCGGTGCCGGTGAGGAAGAACGTGTCCTTGCCGTCGAGCCGCGCAAAGCGCGCGATCGCATCGGTTGCGATCGCCTCATAGGCGTGGCCGATATGCGGCTGGCCGTTGGGATAGGCGATCGCGGTGGTGACGTAGTAGATGTGACTACGCGAGGGAGCGGCCGTCCGGGCGGCAACAGGCTGTGGGTTCGAGACGCTGGCGGCCGGTTTCTTCGCAACCTTCTTCGGTGCGGTGGCTTGCGCCGGGGACTTCGCCTTTGCCGCCGATTTCTTCGCGGCCTTCCGGGCTGGGGCCTTTCCGGCTGCGGCTTTTCTGGCGGCCTTCTTCGCGGGTCTCCTTGCGGGTCTTTTGGCGGCCTTCTTTGCCGCCTTCTTCGCGGTCTTCTTGACCTTCTTTACAGCGCGCTTTTTCGTTGCCGCCTTGGCCGGCCGCTTGGCCGCTTTTCCGGTCTTTTTCTTTGAAGACTTTTTCGCCACAACGAAATCCTTTTAGTCGGCTCAAAGCGAGATGGCTGATTGATAATGGGAACGCTTAGCGCGTAGCTTCCGCTAGCATCGAGAACACCGAGAAAACCAGCGGTTTTCGTTCAAGATTGTAGTCTTGGGTGTCGCGGGCGGCGCGGGCGATCTTTTCCCACACCTCCGCCAGCCGTGCAAGGCGGGGCAGGTTCGCATTGGACCTACCGTAGGTCCGCAGCCGCTCCGAAACCCAGCGTTCGATACTGTCGATGAAGGCCGCCAGCGCCGCCCGGTCGGAGAGCGGCAGCGAATCTCCGAGCGCATGCAGCTCGCGCGGATCGACCCTGGGCAAGGTGGCGAGCATCGCCGCCGTGCGCTGGCGAAGCTTCAGTGCATCCCCGCCGAGCAGCGTCAGCGCGTTCGATACGCTGCCCTCGGAGGCTGCAGCTGCCTCGGCGAGCGCCGGATCGTCGGCCTTGCGCGAAATCGCCTGCGCCGCCGCGCGGATCACGTTGTCGGTGGCAAGCGGGCGCATCGACAGCTTGCGACAGCGCGACAGGATAGTCGGCAGCACACGGGCCGGCGCGTGGCTGATCAGGAGGAACAGCGATTGCTGCGGCGGCTCTTCGAGAATCTTCAACAGCGCGTTCGCCGCATTGGGATTGAGCTCGTCAACGGTGTCGACGACGCAGACCCGCCAGCCTTCGATCGCCGCGGTCGAGCCGAAGAACGAGATGGTCTCGCGCGTCTCGTCGACCGTGATCACGGTGCGCAACACGCCTTTCTCATTGGCGCTACGCTCCAGCGCCAGAAGGCTGCCGTGCGCACCGGAAGCGATGTGGCGCGCGGCCGGCGCATTTGGATCGATCGAGAGCGTCGTGGCCTTCTGCACATCGGCCGCGAGCGGATCGCGGTGAGTCAAGATAAAGCGCGCCATCCGGTAGGCCAGCGTCGCCTTGCCGATGCCCTGTGGGCCGCCGAGGAGCCAGGCGTGCGGAATGCGCCCGCTCTTGTAGGCATTGAGCAGCGCGGCCTCCGCTTCGCGATGCCCGTAGAGCATATGCGTCTCGCGCGGATGTGGTGCGCTGATCTCGGCTTCGGTCTGGCGTGGGCTCATGCCGTGGTGGCCACACTTGTCGCCGGGGCTGCAAAGAAGTGCTCGCGCAACGCGGCCCAGACGCTCGCCGCCACGGCGTTGGCATCGCCGGTGGCATCGATCAGCACGCAGCGTTGTGGCTCGGCGGCCGCGATCTCCCGATAGGCCTCGCGCAGGTTCTGGTGAAACCTGATATCCTCGGACTCAAAGCGGTCCGGTGCGGCATTGCCGCGGCGGGCGGCGGCACGCTTCAGCCCGACCTCGACGGGAACGTCGAGGACGATGGTGAGGTCCGGCTTCAGATCGCCGATGGTCACGCGCTCCATCGCGTTGAGCAGGCCGGGTGCGACCTGTCCCACCTTGCCCTGATAGACGCGCGTCGAATCCGAGAAGCGGTCGCACAACACCCAGGTGCCCTGGTTCAGCGCCGGCTGGATCACGGTGCGGACATGGTCGTCGCGGGCGGCGGCAAACAGCAACGTCTCAGCATCGGGACCGAGCAGCTTGCCCATGCCGGACAGGATCAGATGGCGGATCACTTCGGCGCCGGGGGAGCCACCCGGCTCTCTCGTGATGATCGCACGCAGCCTCGCCGCTTCCAGACGTTCCGCCAGTTTCTTGATCTGGGTCGATTTTCCGGAGCCCTCACCGCCCTCGAAGGAGATGAAGCGTCCCCGCCCGGTCGTGCGTTTGATCGCGGTCTCCGCCATGTCAGAGCCTCGCGGCGCCGGCACGGAACGCGCCGATCACGAGTTCCTGGGCGCCATCGAGCGCGCGCCGCACGGTTGACCCCACGCCGATCGATTCAGCGGCATAGACCGGTTGCTCCATGGCGACATTGCCACCGCGCCAGACCCGGACCACGCCAACCTGCTGGCCAGCGGTAATCGGTGCGCGCACGGGCCCGTTATAGACGACGCGTGCGATCAGCTTGTCGTTGCCCTGCTTCGACACCATCACGTTGACCGGCTTCGGGCTCGTCAGCTTCACCGAGCGGCTTTCGCCGCCAAACACCCTGGCGTAGCCGAGCGTCTGATCCGCCGCGAACAAGGTGCGCGTTTCGAAATTGCGATAGCCCCACTCCAGCATCTTCTTGGCTTCGCTGGCGCGATCCTCGGAATCCTCGAGGCCATTGACCACGACGATCAGCCGCGTGCCGTTCTGCACGGCCGAGCCGACCATGCCGTAGCCGCCTTCCTTGGTGTAGCCGGTCTTCAGGCCGTCGGCGCCTTCCAGCGAGTTGAGCAGCGGATTGCGGTTCTGCTGCCGGATCTTGTTCCAGGTGAATTCCTTCTGGCCGAACAATTTGTAGAACTCGGGATAGTCCAGGATGATGTGGCGCGCGAGCATCGCAAGCTCCCGCACGGTCATCTTGTTGCCGGGATCGGGCAAGCCGTTGGAATTGGCGAATGTGGATTTGGTCATCCCCAGCTCGCGCGCCCGTTTGGTCAGGTAGTCGGCGGCGAAGATGCGCTCGTTGCCGGCCATGCCCTCGGCCAGCGCGATGCAGGCATCATTGCCGCTCTGGATGATCGCGCCATGCAGGAGATCGTCCACCGATACCTTGCTGTTGATCGCGGCAAACATGGTCGACGTGCCCGACGGCGCGCCGCCCCTCCTCCAGGCATTTTCGCTGATGCGATATTCATCCGTCAGCTTGACGGTGCCTTCCTCGATGGCATGGAACACCACCTCCGCCGTCATCAGCTTCATCATGCTGGAGGGCGCACGCAGCTCGTCGGCGTTCTTCTCGAACAACACGCTGCCGCTATTCGCCTCGATCAGGATCGCGGTCGGCGCATCGCCGTCGAACGCGAGCTCTTCCGGCTTCTTGGCGCCCTGCACGCTCTGATTGGCGGCATGGCTGAAGCCGCCCCATCCGATCGCGGCGGCGACGAGGCCGGCGATCAGGGAACGAAACAGCCCCCCGGCGGGACGCCGGAAAGTGCTGAACGAAGGAGATTTGGGTGCCATCGGCAATCGCCTGTTGGATGCTGCGCGTTCTAACAGTTGGAAGAAGCGCAAACAACACGGCTTTGCGTCGCCATCGCGACGCCCCGTGGACGACCATATGGTCGTTGCCACTCCGCCAGGCAATCGGGATAGAGCGTCTCGTGCGACAGCTCAGTAGAGCCCGCGGCCGCTCAAAATTTCGCTCGGGCCGTGCGGATCAACCGGGGCGTCGGCAGAGACAGGGCGATAGGCGGAGCTGAAGCGCGGATCATTCTCATAAGAGACCTCACGCGGATTGTTGAGCGCGCGTGCGCTCGAGCGGGAGCGACTGGAGGCCGATATTTCCGAGGTCGCGTTGATCGAGGCGTAGTCGGCCTGGGTGTTGCCGAGGCTATAGGGGCGGTCCTCCGGCATCGGGATCTCGCCGCGGATTGAGCGGCCGCGGGAGGGAACATCAGGCACAAAGGGATGGGCCGAAGCCACACGGACCAGCGAGGGGGCCGGCGCCGGCACGCCGGTGCGGAGGGTTGCGATCAGCTGGCGATCGTCGGAACCTTCGAGCGGGGCGCGACCGACATATTCGACCCTGACCCGCGCCACGCCGTTGCTCTTGAACTCCAAGAGCTCGGCGGCCTTGTTCGAAAGGTCGATCAGGCGGTTGCCGTGATAGGGACCGCGGTCATTGACCCGGACGATCAGCGACTTGCCGTTGGAGAGATTGGTCACCCGCGCATAACAGGGCATCGGCAGGGTCGGATGGGCGGCGGTCAGCGCGTCCATGTCGAACACCTCGCCATTGGCGGTCAGCCGGCCATGGAAATCATCGCCGTACCAGGAGGCCAAGCCGTCCTCGCGGTAGTTGACGTCCTCCTCCGGCACATACATCCGGCCGGCCACCATGTAGGGCTTGCCGACCCGGTAGGTGCCGCCGCCTTTCGGCACCGGCTCGCCATAAGCGACCACTCGTGGGCTGGAGGAGACCCCGTATTTCGGGTCGACGCGGCTCGCAAACTTGCCCGACGAGGCGCAGTTGGCCAGCGCCAGACATGCGCCGAGGACGGCCAGGCTTCGCGCCGCTCGAATCGTCGAATCTAGACGTTGGATCCCCATTCGCCCCATTACCATTCCACCCGGCGCCTGCCTACTTCGAGGCAGCTTCCGGTCATTGGCGTTGATGCGGCCCACCTCCGCATCAATTCTTGAAGATACCGCAACCAATTCACGGCGGAAATGGGGAGGGCTTTACGGTGGTTACCCAATCGTTGCTTTTGCGTCACGGTTGCAACCCTCGCCTGCCCGGTTTTGGCACATCTGTTGCGCTAAATCCCCAGTCGCCGCCGATTGCGCGGCGTCGCCGCGAAATCCTTTTGACTGTGCGGGCTTGCACGTCGTTTTGTTCGTGCGGGGCGCAAAGGATGTTTGCGATGTTCGAAATGGTCACAGCGGTGATGGGTCTGGTTGGCGCCGGCATCTTCATCGCGCACGCTTTTGAAGGAGTGCTGTCGCGGACCTGATCCGCGCAGCATGGCGTCTCTCTGCATCACCGGCTTCAAGCAAGCTCGTTCGGAAAGTTTTAATCAATTCCGATGAGCCTCGGAAAAGGAGGATGTCACATGCGCCATCACGACCTCGTTTCCGAGGGCTTCCTCGCCCTCACGGCGGCCGGCTTTGTGCTGCTCTGCTCGGGCCTTCTGGCCTTCGCCTTCGCGAGCTGAACCCGTTGCGACGGAGACGGTGGGCGCTCCCCCCTCCTTTGCACTTCCGGCATTCTGCGGCCCTCCAAACTGGCCGATTGCATTTGTAAGATTGGCCCCGTTAGGTCCCACATTATTGACGTAGCGGGGTGGCTGACGTCGCCCTGCAAGTCTTGAATAATTCTCAACCTCGAAGCCGACGAAACTCCGAGGGCTTCGGACGAAACCATTTTCCTAAACGCGTGAAAACACCCAGAAACAATCGGGGGGCAGCCTTTCCAGATTGATCAACAATGGAGTCGGTCATGTGGACGCTGCTCAATCTGATTTATCGCTACTCGTGCAAGGCCAGCCTCACCGAGATGCGCTGGGTGTCATCCCGCCGCCATGTTGCCTGACCCAGGTATTTCGGACGGAGATTGCGTCATGCTCGTCGAAAAGTTCATGCTCTATCTGGAAGCGATCATCAAAAGCCAGAGCCACGGCGATAGCAGTCCGCGCGTGATCAGCACCTCACCGCATGTGCCGGTGAAGCTACCCGAGCGGAGGTGAGGGAACACACCAACGCGGCGCCATGAGGTACGGAAGCTCGGCGGTTTGAAGACCTCCCTCGAGCGCGCGCAGGCAATGGATCTGGAGGCGATAGCCGCGCGGAATGGTGGCGCCGTAAAAACCGATCGATCCTGCACTTCCCCTATCGCGCGAGCAGGCTTCCTTAAACTTCTGATGGCACAAATATAACGGCCGCATCCGCCGCTGCGGCCGGGCAGTCGGATGCCGCGCCTTCACCTACCCCAGGGCACGCGTATCCGGCTGCCTGCACCATAACACCGCCGAACGGCCACGAGCCACCCCTGACGCGGGCGCGCCTTTGGTGAGATGGCGACAGGCTAATCATCCCAAGCGACATGTCCGCATCGACATCGAACCAGGTAGAAGGTTCTGCCCGTGCGGGTATCCAATATGGAGATCATCAGACGAAGCTCGGAAGAGCAGTTCGGGCAAAGTATCTCGCGGACGCCCCGGTCTTCATTGCCTGAACGCCTGTCTGCATCGCCGTGCTCCATTGCGGCCTCCAATGGAATGCCACCCAGTCCCCGGAGGAAGCCGGACTAGGCGAGAGTCGCCGTGTTCCGGCAATTACATGGGTTAGCAATCCTTCGGTCGAAGGAGCTCTCATCGTGACGGTTCGCGTCGGGCGGATGCGAGACGAAGTTGTTCTCTAACCTCGCCGGTCGTGACGTCGCCGCGCACCCCACACCCTCAAGGAAGGCGTGACACCTCGCACGCGCCAAGCTTGCATACGCAATAAGCCGGGGATAGTGGCACCTGCCCGCATCAGTTACCGCCGTGCTGGGTGCGCGGAAAAATACACTTCGCTCTCGCATCCAGATTCGCCCGTGAAGACAATGCAGCTGACCGAGTTCGATCAAAGCACCATCGCGAACATGACGGCCGCGCTCGAGCACGTCTGCAAGAAGATCCCGGCCGACAAGGATACCCACGAATTGCCTAAGCAGATCGCGGATGAGATCATCGCATGCGCGCGCGCCGGCAGGCGTACGCTGATCGATTTCCAGGATGCGGGGGCAAGGATTGTCGAGGAGCTGACGCGCCCCGCCCAATCCTGGTGGTGGCGCTGGCGCAAGCAGTGATCATTGCGGTGATCAGCGCACGTCTCGTGGCCGCGCTGGTTCTCGATAGCCGAACCGCCGCCGGAACGGCTGGATGCACCGGACGCCCCTGCAGAAGGGACCGTCACTCAATTCCGATTGTGCATTCGCTTGTGCGCGACTCGAAAGCGCCGAAATATGTCAACAGTTTCAATGTGACTGGCGGAAGGGGTGGGATTCGAACCCACGGTACCCTTGCGGGCACGCCGGTTTTCAAGACCGGTGCCTTAAACCACTCGGCCACCCTTCCATCGCTGGAAGATCAGGCACTTAGCGGAAGCTCTTCAAGAACGCAACGCGAACTTGGGGACAATGGCTATTATGGTTTGAGAAAACCTGCCGCGAGCGTCGTCGATGCGTCCGCGATCTTGGTCTGGGCCGACTTGCTGCATGCACGCGATCAGGCCGATGACGGCCTTGTTGATGTCATCTCGGTCGGAATAGCGCCGTGCGCGCTTCGACCAACTGCTCGCATTCGTCCGCAGCCGCAATGGCTGGATCACTTCCGTGCCCGGCGCGATCGATGTCACGATCGAATGCCTGAACTCGACCTTGCCGGACGAATTGCGCGGCCTCGGCTATGAGTGCGAGAGCGAGCGCATACTGCCCGCCGCGATCGTCGAGCGCTTCACCAGGCGCGGCGATGGCGAGCTGGAGCCGCTTACCTCGGGATCGACCAAGCCGATTGCCGAGACGCGGCGGCATGCCGGAATCACGCGGGTGAAGCGCTATCGCTTCACAATGACTTAGCGCCAGCTCTTCTTAGCGCCGCCGAAACAGTTCGTTCGTAAGGTCGCCGTTCCCCGGCCTCGGCCCTCGGTACAGAGAGAGATATCCGACCACGGTGCCGGTGGCGTCCTTGATCTCGTCTCCTTCCACCATGTAGTGGCGACCGTTGACGCCGGTTATCTTCCCGTCCTTCACATAGGCGAGAGTTTCGCCGATCTCGGGATGGCGGATGTGTCCATAGGGCAAGTATTGCTCAAGCTGTTCCTTGGTCCACGGGATTACGTCGCCATACCAGCCGTGTTCTTCTGCTCTGGTCATTGAGCCCTCGCTTTTTCCTGAAACCAATCCTCGGCCGCTTCAACGATGTTCAATAGCCTCGGGCGATCAGGATCGCCGTCTTGAAGCGCGTCGGCCTCGATTTGCGCGGCCTGGGCCAAGAGTAGTCTGGCAAAGATGGACGGTCCTATCTCGCCGGTCTCAAATCTCTTGAATAGTTCGGGTAGCGGCAACATTCCGCGCGCCATCACTTCCCTGGAAAACTCCATGAAAAAGCGTTCCTTTCGAATCGGTGGATGATCCGAGTTTTGGGAGATCACGCCTTCCCGTCTAGTCCAGGCGGCAGGATGTCCCATCAAGTCTGCGGGATTGACACGCCGTGCGGTGCGGTCCTGCCCTTTGGGGACAACATTGCTGTGGGCGTGAGTGGCGTAGTACGACGGCGATTAGGAGACCGCGCTAAGTGCCTGATTTTCGAAACAGGATAGTACCAAGAAAGACGGGGCCGGATGGCCCCGCGCCTATTTCAAGACCGGTGCCTTAAACCACTCGGCCACCCTTCCGCGTCTGGAATTTTCAGTCGCGTACCCGAGCGGGAGTCCGAACGCAACGCGTAAGGCGGGGGATCGAGCGAGATTAGCCTCCCAGCCGACTATTCCCCTTCCTCCACGTCACCGCGCTTCGGGCAGGCATTGGGCGAATCCGGTGGGGCGAAGAGCTCCAACGCCAGCCGCGCATTGTCAGATCGGATCCCGATCGGCCCATCGGCGGCGAGCGCCTCCGGGCCGAGTTTGCCTTCCCAAACCGGCCTGCCATCAATGAGGACACGGAGCGCATCGCCGTTGAGGGTCGCGGCCAGGCGATGCATCGTTCCGACCAGCGGGGCCTCGACCGGCGCCGCGCGCTGGGGTTCAACGGTGTGATAGCCGGAGGTGCCGCAGGCGCGGCTTTCGTGCAGAGCGGGATTGCTCTTCACCGAGACGGTCAGCGAAGCCTTCGGCGCGAAGCGCCACATGGCATAGATCAGGTTACAACCATCGGCGGCGCGCAGCTTCAACCCGAATTGCCGCCGTAGCGCGCCGGAGCGGAGCGGCGCTGTCTCGGCGGTCGGGCCGAGATAAGTGAAGCGTGCCTCGATCGCTTGCCGTCCCGGCGCCGCCGGCACCGCGCGCAGCTTGGCGACGCTGACCAAGATCCGCGCATTCGGCAGCGTCTCGAGCGCGCCCTCGGTGGCGCAGAGATGGCTGCGCTGCACCGGCACGAGATCTGCTGGCCCCTCGTCTGCACTGGTCGGCATGGTGCCGCTACCGAGCGCCGCGAGGATGAGAGCCAGGGCGGGCTTTATCCTGCGCCGGAACAGGCCTGCGATCGCGGCCTGGTCGGTCGGGATGCCGTCGAGGTTCAACATTGCCCGACGATTATGATTGATATCGGCGATGTGGTCCAAGCAATCAGAGCCGCTGATCGCATGGCGGGTCTTTCGCGGGAATGCGGACCGTCGGCTGGGCGATGTGGATCGCGGGCTGCGCGCTGGCGTCAACGATCCATCGACGCCCAGCACGGCCTTTAATCCGCGCCGAGACGACTGCTATCAGGAGGGCTCTCTTCGCACAAATTGATCGCGCACCGCTCGAACCAAGTACTTTAGCGGCTCGGGCGTGACCGCACGCACATGGTCCAACCAATTCATACGCTCGATCGAGCGGTCCTCACCGGGGCGGGCAGCCCAATAGCGAGTTCGGCGCTCGCCCGGCCCGGCGCGGCGACGTTCCTTCGTATAGTAATAGGAAGCGACCGACAGGCGCATTCGATTTGGCGGGCAAGTTACGGGATCGGGCAGGCCATGCAGTGTCGCACTGTGGGTTTCCCACAGGACCATCGTGTTAAACTGCGGAAAAATGCGGCGCCCGATTGCACCCATGTCTGACGGCCACAGCTCGAGGCTGCCGCCATAAGACTCCGGCCAGTCGCGATTGAGATAGACGAGGAGATTGACCCGATGGAACAGACCTGTGACCGGGTGGACCTCGAAGTCCCGATGGATCTTGGTGAAGCCACCCGGAGGCGTCCTGTGCGCTCCCCCAAATTTGTGCGTTGGATCAGGCAGCAGACCGTCAACTCCAGTCACCGTCGAGATGAATTCGCGGAACCTCGCGCTATCGACGAGTTCAAAAAATTGATTGGTTGCTGGCCCCAGATTTTCTGAGGCTTCCTGCTTGATTTGACGATCCTCGTTGCTCGAAATGAGGCGCGCTTCATTGAGATCAGCAATTTCAGCCGCAATTGAATCCAGGAAATCTTCGGGAAAGCCGTTGTTGACGACGATGTGGGGCCACGGCTTGGCGTTGAGATACTCGTCCCGCAACGACTGAGCTCGACCGAAAAGGTCGGTTATAACTGCGCCGGAGCAGCTGGGGGACATTCGCATCTGCACGAGGTTTTCCGCGCGCTCGGCGTTTGTCGAGGGAAGTTCGGGCACCGTGTTCCGGCTCGTCATTGGCGCCTTCTTGCGGTCCACCGGCGTTCGGAAGATTGGCAAGGCGCGAGAGGCCTTACGGTATGATATTATCGAGCCAGACTCTTTATCGCAGGTTAATCAGCGTAGTTGGTCAATCAGTTTCATCATGAACCAATGATACGAATGACCTGTCGGCCATCGCCGCAAAATGATGGAACCGCCTTCCACCGTGGATGTCCCGTTGTGGAACACACCCTATTCTGGCTTCCACCTCTATCGACGATTTGGCCGTGACACGGGCCGCATCAGGAGGTTGGTTGGGCAGGCTTGGGCCGGTCGTTCCTTGAGCTTCGCCAATGCCTGTAGTTGATCACGCAGCCAACGACGACCGGCGGCGCGACTGCGATGGCTGCCACAATCAGCGATAAAGGCTTCGGCGTGATGAACTCGATCACCATCAGGGTAACCATCCAAAGCGTCGCAACGATGATCGCGAAATCGAGCTTTGGAAATCTGCGCGAGTGCATCACAGCCAAAATGAAGAAAGCCGGCGCAGTCGTAGCGCCAATCATATAGACGGTCAGTTCCTTCGGCGTCACGGCATCGATGATCATCGAGGCCAGGAGCCAGAGGCTGGCGAACATGGCAACTACGTCGAGTCGTCGCACGGTGCAGTCTCCGATGCGACAACTTAGCACGGCAGGCACGACCTTCAATCCGCGCCTGGCCACCGTCAGCAATACCACGTCGTCACGAGGGTTCCGGACAAGCCAAGCGACGCCGTCAGGCGCCCATCTTGATCATGATCGCGTGGCCGTTGAGGTTGTGGATGGTGGTGGCGTTCATCTGGCCAATTCGCTCGTTCACCAGCTTGGTCACGCCGGCACAGGTGTAAAAGCCATAATCGTCGAAAACGACGATTCCTCCGAAACTGAGCCGTGGCCAGACCCAATCGAGCACCTCCCGGGCCGACTCGTAGACGTCGACGTCGATGTGACAGAATGAAAATTGCCTGTCGCTCACTGCTGCCGCCGTATCATCCGGGAAGGTGCCCTGCAGGATCGAAACATTCGGCAAGGCAAGCCTCGCGACGAGGCCTTTCACGAGGTCGACGGAAGTGTCTGACAGCTCGCCACCTTTGAAACAGATATCCTGCGGGCCCGCTTTTACGATGCCAGCATAGGTATCGCACAGAAATACGTGCCTGGTGCGGTCAGGCTGTCTGGCGGCACGCGCGAGAATGCAGCCCGTTCCTCCCCGGTAGACGCCGACTTCGAGAATATCGCCATCGATATGCGCTGACTGCCTTACGAGCTGCCACAACTCGTAGCAGCGGTAGAAATCAACCAACGTGTAATTTTTGATGACCTGAAGCGTTTCCTGAAATTCTTCATCCTGAAGCCAGGGCGAATAGCTCGACTGGGGAATGATGACGCTGTGAGCGAGGCCCGCAATGGGAGAGACATCGGCGTATCTGAGCGGATCCAGCTTCTTGAGGATTTCTTCGGTGGTGAGCATTGGCAAACCGCGTCGAGCGCTCCGGAAACGCGAACAAAGTCGGTGCCAACCTACAGGTTCATCCGTCGACACAAGGGGACATTACGCGCCGCAACACCCTAACTGATTCGAGTGGGCGGCAGAAACCGAACCGATTCTCGCTGGGCGCCCTCACCGCCCCCAGCGCAACACGACCGGATCGAGAGTTCGCGCGATCTCGATCAGGCCGGCGCGGGTCGTCGGGTGCAACGGCTGCAGCGGATGGCGCACGGTATCGGATTTGATCACCCCGCCCTCGCGCATCAGCACTTTGCAGGCGGCAAGGCCGCATTGGCGGTTCTCGTAATTGATCAGCGGCAGCCAGCGCGCATACGCCGCCATCGCCTCGTCGCGATGTCCGGCGAAGAATGAATCCATGATCTGGCGGATGCCGTCGGGATAGCCGCCGCCGGTCATCGCGCCGGTGGCGCCCGCGTCGAGATCAGCCATCAGCGTGATCGCCTCCTCGCCGTCCCAGGGGCCCTCGATCACGCTGCCGCCGGCCGCGATCAGGCTCCGCAGCTTGTTGGCGGCTCCGGGCACCTCGACCTTGAAATAGCGGATGTTGGCGAACTCCTTGGCCATTCGCGCCAGGAAGTCGACCGAAAGCGGCGTGCCCGCCACCGGCGCATCCTGGATCATGACGGGAATATTGACCGCGTCCGACACCACGCGGAAGAATTCAAAGACGCCTGGCTCGGCCACGCGGAAGGTCGCGCCATGATAGGGCGGCATCACCATCACCATGGCGGCGCCCGCCTCCTCCGCCTGTTTGCTGCGCGCGGCGCAAATGGCCGAGGAGAAATGCGTCGTGGTCACGATGATGGGCACGCGACCGGCGACATGCTCGAGCACCGCGCGCATCACGCTCTCGCGCTCGGCGTCCGTGAGCACGAACTGCTCGGAGAAATTGGCGAGGATGCAGATGCCCTGGCTGCCGGCATCGATCATGAAATCGATGCAGCGGCGCTGGCCCTCGAGGTCGAGATTGCCGTCGGCATCGAAGATGGTGGGCGCGACGGGAAACACGCCGCGATAGGGTCGCTTGGAGTTCATGATCGGAATTCCCTGGGAAGGCTTGAAGGTAGGCCAGACGATTTTATCGTGTTCCGCAGCGCCGATCAGCTGTCGCGAAGAACTGGCTTAGCGCCTGAACGCAAATCGATAGCCCAAACCCGGCGAAAACGCCGCGCCACCCTGTTCAATTCATCGTCGATTTTTCCATCGCCCGCGGCATAATTCCTGGCAAACGGGGAAACGCAGAGATGACGACCGAGACCGGGAGAATGCGCGCTGCCGACATCGGAACCAGCTTTGACGCCATCGTGGTCGGCGCCGGGTTTGCCGGCATGTATATGCTGCACCGCCTGCGCGGCCTTGGCCTCTCGGTGCGGGTGTTCGAGGCTGGCAGCGGGGTCGGCGGCACCTGGTACTGGAACCGCTATCCCGGCGCGCGCTGCGACGTCGAGAGCATGCAATATTCCTTCTCCTTCTCGGAGGAGTTGGACCAGGAATGGAACTGGTCGGAGAAATATTCGCCGCAGCCAGAGATTCTCGCCTACGCCAATCACATCGCCGAGCGCTTCGATCTCTTCCGCGATATCGTGTTCGATACCCGCGTGACGAAGGCGACCTTCGACGAGAAGGCCGGGTGCTGGTACATCGAAACCGACCGCGGCGATGAGGTCAGCGCCAAGTTCTGCATCATGGCGGTGGGGTGCCTGTCGGCGCCGAACCGGCCGCGCTTCGGGGGCACCGACGAATTCAAGGGCCCGATCTACCACACCGGCGAATGGCCGCACGAAGGCGTGGATTTTACGGGCCTGCGCGTCGGCGTGATCGGCACCGGCTCCTCGGCTATCCAGTCGATCCCGATCATCGCCCAGCAGGCGAGAGAGCTCACGGTGTTCCAGCGCACCGCGACCTGGTCGGTGCCGGCCTGGAACGAGCCGCTGACGCCGGAATACCTGAAGAGCGTCAAGGCCCACTATCCGGAGCTGCGCGCCAAGGCCCGCGCCCGGCCGACTGGCTTCTACTTCCCCTACAACCTCAAGCCGGCGCTGCAAGCGAGCGCGGAGGAGCGCGAGCGGCTTTACGAGGAGGCCTGGCAGCGCGGCGGCCTGCCTTTCCTCGGCACCTTCGGCGATCTCCTGTTCGAGAGGGAAGCCAACGATACCATCGCCGAGTTCGCGAGGAAGAAGATCCGCGGCATCGTGAAAGATCCCGCGACTGCCGACCTGCTCTGCCCGGAGAACGTGTTCGGCTGCAAGCGGCTCTGTGTCGATACCGGCTATTTCGAGACCTACAACCTTCCGCATGTGAAGCTGGTCGATGTCTCGAAGAAGCCGATCGAGCGCTTTACCGCGGGCGGCATCGTCGTCGACGGCGCCGAATATCCTGTCGACGCCATCGTCTCGGCGACCGGCTTTGCGGCGATGACGGGATCGTTCGACAGAATCGTGATCACGGGCCGGGGCGGACTGACGCTCGCCGAGAAATGGCGTGCCGGCCCCCGGACCTATCTTGGCCTCGCCTCAGCCGGTTTTCCGAACCTGTTCATGATCACGGGCCCCGGCAGCCCGTCGGTGCTCGCGAGCATGATCCAGGCGATCGAGCAGCATGTCGACTGGCTGGTCGACTGCATCGGCCATATGCGCGACATCGGCGCCGCCACGATCGAGGCGCGCGTCGAGGACGAAGATGCGTGGGTCGAACATGTCGATGAGGTCTCAAAGGTGTCGCTGCGCTCGACTTGCAGCTCCTGGTATCTCGGCACCAACATTGCGGGACGGCCGCGGGTATTCATGCCCTATATCGGCGGCTTCCCGATCTATGTGCAGAAATGCAACGAGGTCATGAGCAACGGCTTTGACGGTTTCGTGCTGGAGGGAGCCGCGGCAACCAACAAGCCGCCCGAGGTGCGCTACACCGGACGGTGGCGAGCGCCGCTCGATATGGAAGTGATGTCGCCGGCGACTGTCGCAGCAAGACGCGTGCCCGTGGTGTGATCAGGGAGCAGCGTCGACGATTCACCTCTCCCTGGGAGAGGTGAATCGAGCCCGCCGAGAATTTCGTCTGCTCAACCGATTTGGCTCGCGCAATAGTCACGCCAGAATTTGCGATAGCCCTCCTCTACATGGCGCACGTAGATGTCGCTGTTGCCGCCGGCTGAATTCGCAACCATCGCCGGCAGTTGCGCCCGCACCGCGGCAAGCGCTGTGGGATCTGCGGCGTATCGCTGCGCAATCGCGATGTAGGTGGCGTCGTCCTCGGCGACAAAATCGTCCAGGCCGACCGCCTTGACGATCGCGCCGCCGACGCGCGCCGCGGGGCCGCTGCCGAGCTTGGTGATGACGGGCACGCCCATCTGCAACGGCTCCCAGGTCGAGATGCCGCCATTTTGCGGAAACGGATCGAGCGCCATGTCGATCTCGGCGAACATGTTGAGATGGTCGCGGCGCGCGGTCGCGCCGATGCAGCGGACGCGTTCGGCGGCAATGCCATGCGCGACGAAGCGGGCAATCACGCCGTCGCGGATCACGGCATCACTCATGGCGCCATTCTTGACCATGATGACCGACCCTGGGATCGCCTGCATCAGCTTCGACCAAACCACGAGCGCCGGCTCCGAAACCTTGTCGGTGCGGTTGAACATGCCGAACGTGACATGGCCGTTGCGCAGCATCGGCAGCTCGGCCGAGGGCTGCACGTCGCCCGGCGTCGGCTCGATGGTGATGATCGAAGGCAGATCGTAGGGCTTTTCCGCAAACAGATGCCGGTCGGCGGGCGGAACCGCCACCGGGTCGGCTAGCAAATAATCGATGACCGGCAGACCCGTTCCGGTCGCATTGCCGATGGCCGTGACCTGGACCGGCGCGGGCTTGCGGGCGAACACGCAAAGCCGATGGCCCGCGGAATGACCGGAAAGGTCGACGAGGATATCGACGCGATCGGCCTCGATGTGATCGGTGAGCTTCTCGTCGGAAAGCTGCCAGGCATCGACGAATTTGTCCGCGAGCTTCCGGAACAGCTCGGTGACGGCATCCTGCCGCGGCGAGCAGGAATAGAGGATGATCTCGAATTTCTCGTGATCGTGCCGGCGCAGGATCGGCATGAACGCGAGCGCCGCTGAATGGTCGCGGAAGTCAGACGAGACGTAGCCGACGACGATCCGCCTGTCGGGATCGAGATTCCGCTCGCGCAAGTGTCGCCGGGGCAGCTTGGCGCCGATCGCATCCCACCAGGATCGTCGCGCCGCCTGCAACTGCGCGATATCGACGCCGGGCAGGAAATCCAGCGCAAAGATCTTCTTGCTGATCGCCTCCTCATAGCCCGGCTTGAGCTCGAGCGCGCGATCGTAAAGCGCGATTGCGGTGGCGATCTCGCCCTGCTTGGCGGCGCAGCTCGCGAGCAAGGTCACCGCGAGTTCCGAATTCGGATTCTGGGCGAGCACCTTGTTGCAGGCCGCGATTGCAGACGCGACGTCGCCGTTGAGCAAGCCGAGATTCGCCCGGCCGCAGAGTGCTGCTTCCAGATTGGGATCGAGTGCGAGTACGGCCTCGAAATCGGCGCTCGCCTTCTCCAGTTGCCCCATTTGCTGGAACAGCCGGCCACGTTGCGCCAGCACGGGTGCGGCATTCGGATTTGCCGCCACCGCCGCATTGATCTTCTCGAGCGCCACGTCGAAGTTGCGCAGATTGATATTGACCAGACCCTTGCCGAGCATGGCCGGGATGAGCCGCGGACTGAGCGACAGGGCGCGATCGAAATCCCGGTCGGCCTCCTCGTTCCGCTCGACCAGGAGCAACGCCATGCCGCGATTGCAATGGGCGTCGGCATAGTCGGGCTTGAGTGAGATGGCGCAGTCGTGCGCGGCGATCGATTCATCGAAGCGCCGCATATGCATCAGCGTATTGCCGAGATTGGTCAGCGCGGTCGGAAAGTTCGGTTTCAGCGCGATCGCCTTTTGCTGCGCGACACGCGCCTCCTCGTAGCGGCTGAGGCGAAACAACGCCATTCCGAGATTGGACTGCGCCTCCGCCGAACGCGGATCGACACCGACCGCGCGGGTCAGGGCCGCCACCGCCTCCTCGAAGTGGCCGCAATCGGCTTCGGACACGCCAAGCAGATGCAGGGCGTCGAAATGATTGGGCAGGTCCTTGAGGATCTGGCGGCATAGGGCCTGGGCCTCGCCATGCCGCGCCTGCCGATAGGCGTTGACGGCGGACGGCAGCAGGACTTCAGCCTGCTTCCTGGCCTGTTTTTGCAGGCGCGCGTTCTGGAACGCACGCGAGCCGACGCTGCTTTGCAATTGCTATTCCCCACAGAAACACCATCCTTGCGATGGCTGCTAGGATTCTCGGTGATTCGCGCTCCGTTGGCGAATGCGTTCTCGGCAATTTGGCGCCCGGTTACGTGTTGTTAAGCATATCCGTATCTCCTTGATTCGAATCCCGGATTCGAACTTCACCGAAGCCCCTTCAGGTCAACCGTGGCACGCACTGCTCGTTCTCAAACGAAGAAACCGGACAGCCGGACCAAGCTCGGCGCGGCCGACAGCGAGGCACTGAGGCTCGCATGCGGCGTTGCGAACAGCATCGCCTTCGTCTCCGGCAACTTCAACATCGTCCACCCCGGACATTTACGGCTTCTGAAGTTCGCCGCGGAGCAGGCCGATCTTCTGGTTGTTGGCGTCAATGCCGATGACGCGCCGGGCGTCAGCGTTCCCCAGCAAGTTCGACTCGAAAATGTGTGCTCGATCAGCATGGTCGACTACGCGGTGGCGCTGAACGTTCCGGCTGCTTCCTTTATCGCATCGCTGAAGCCGAACGTGGTGGTCAAGGGCAAGGAGTATGAAGACCGCCAGAACGCGGAACAGGCGGCGGTCGATGCCTATGGCGGACGGCTGGTGTTCTCTTCCGGCGAGCTTCGCTTTGCCTCGTTGTCGCTGGTTGAGCGGGATTATACCGATGCGGATATCTCCGCGGTAACCAAGCCCAAGGATTTCCCGAGCCGGCATGGCTTCCAGATCGCGCAGCTCAAGTCGGTTCTCGCCAAGATGGCGGGCATGCGAGTGCTGGTGATCGGCGATCTCATCATCGACGAATATGTCACCTGCGATGCCGTCGGCATGTCCCAGGAGGACCCGACCATCGTGGTGACGCCGATCGTGACCAAGACTTTCGTCGGTGGCGCCGGCGGCGTCGCGGCGCATGCCCGCGGGCTCGGCGCGGAGGTCCGCTATTGCACTGTCGTCGGCGAGGACGATTTCGCGAGCTTCGCGCTCGAGAACATGGAAGAACAGGGCATACGCTGCCACTATTTTGCGGACTCGACCCGGCCGACGACGCGCAAGCAGCGGTTCCGCGCCCTCAACAAGACCCTGCTCCGCGTCAACCATTTGCGCCATCACCCGCCGAGCCCGGACATCCAGGGCAGGATGATGCGGGCCGTCGAGGCGGCGTTGGCGAGTTGCGACTTGCTGCTGTTCTCCTGCTTCAACTATGGCTGCCTGCCCCAGGATCTCGTCAATGCCATCACCGAGAAGGCGCAGGCTTGCGACGTGATGCTGGCGGCTGACAGCCAGGCTTCCTCGCAGCTTGGCGACGTCTCGCGCTTTGCCGGCATGTCGCTGATCACGCCGACCGAGCGGGAGGCTCGTCTGGCGCTGAACGATTTCGAGACCGGGCTTGCCGCGATCGGCGAGCGTCTCATGCACAAGGCGCGCGCGGAAAACCTCGTCATTACGCTGGGCGCCGAAGGCATGCTGATCAACACAATGCATGAAGGCGCGTTCGTGACCGACCGCCTGCCTGCGCTCAATCCGTCGCCAAAGGACGTGGCCGGCGCCGGCGACAGTTTCTTCATGAGCTCGGCAATGGCGCTCCGGGCTGGCGCCGATATCTGGCAGAGCTCGTATCTGGGATCGCTCGCGGCCGCCCTGCAAGTCTCCCGTGTCGGCAACACCCCGATGACAACCGCCGAGCTGCTGTCGGAGATCGACGGCTCAGGTTACGAGCAGGACTGAGGATCGGGATGCGCGCACTGCTTCTCGCCGCCGGACTTGGCCTTCGCCTGCTGCCGATCACGGCGACCACGGCGAAATGCATGGTCGAGATCAACGGCCGGCCGCTGCTCGACTACTGGCTGGAGCTTCTGTTCGACGCCGGGATCGAGCGGGTGCTGGTCAATACGCATTGGCTCGCCGAGCAGGTCGAGGCGTATGTGAAAGCTTCACGGTGGGCCGACAGGATCGATCTCGTGCACGAGGCCGAACTGCTCGGCACCGGCGGCACGATCCTTGCTAACCGGAAATGGTTTCAGGAAAAACCCTTCATCGTCGCGCACGCCGACAATCTCACCGATTTCGACGTGCGCGGCTTCACGGCAGCGCATGAGAGGCGCCCGGCCGGCCACGCCATCACCATGCTCGGTTTCCGCACCGATACGCCCCGCTCCTGCGGCATCCTGGAACTCGACCGGCGCGGCACCGTGATCGCCTTTCACGAGAAGGTTGACGATCCCCCAGGGAATCTGGCCAACGGCGCCGTCTACATCTTCGAACCCGAAGTCGCGGATTCGATCGCGGCGATGGGGCGGCCGCAGGTCGATCTGTCAACCGGGATCATTCCGGATTACGTCGGCCGCATCCTCTGTGTAGAGACGGCGGGCTATCACCGCGATATCGGCACGCCCGAAAGCCTGCAGCGGGCGATCGCTGACACCGCATCCGCGCGGGTGATTCGCGCCAGCGTCGCTTGAGGCATCACATGAAGATCTTTCTCACCGGCGCCTGCGGCTACAAGGGAAGCGTCCTCGTCCCGAAACTTCTGAAGGCGGAGCACGAGGTGGTGGCATTCGACATCATGTGGTTCGGCAACTTCCTCGAGCCGCATCCCGATCTGACTGTGGTCAAGGGCGACATCCGTGACGCCAACGCCTACGATCTCGCCGGCATCGACGCGATCATCCATCTTTCCAGTGTCGCCAATGATCCCTGCGGCGATCTCGACCCGAAGCTGACGTGGGAAATCTCTTGTCTGGCGACCATGCAGCTTGCCGACCGCGCCAGGCGCCAGGGCGTCGGGCGCTTCATCTATGCGTCGTCGGGCAGCGTCTACGGCATCAAGGACGAGGAGCAGGTCACCGAGGATCTCGAGCTGCTGCCGATCTCCGAATACAACAAGACCAAGATGTGCGGCGAGCGCATCGTGCTGTCTTACAGGGACGACATGGTGGTGCAGATCGTGCGGCCCGCTACCGTCTGCGGGTTCTCGCCGCGGCAACGGCTCGATGTCTCCGTCAACATGCTGACCATGCAGGCGCTGCTCAATGGCCGCATCACCGTGTTCGGCGGCAATCAGACCCGCCCCAACATCCATATCGACGACATCACCGACCTCTACCTGTTCCTGCTCGATCACCCCGAGCATGACGGCGTCTACAATGCCGGCTTCGAGAACATCTCGATCCTCGATATCGCCAACATGGTGGTCAAGCATGTCAACGCCGACATCGTGGTGACGCCGTCGAACGATCCGCGCAGCTACCGCGTCAATTCGGACCGCCTGCTAGCGACCGGTTTCCGGCCGAAGAAGACCGTCGAGGACGCCATCACCGAGATGATTGGCATGTACTCGCAGGGCCGGCTGAAGAACGAAGACCGCTGGTACAATCTGAAATGGATGGAGCGGGAGGTGGTGAAATGAGTGCCGAACCCCTGCCGCTGCCGCAACTGTCGACTTTATTCAGCGACTATTCCGAACGCCTCTCGGCTGCGCTTAAAACGTTTGACTGGGCGCCAGTCGAGCGGCTTGCCTATGACCTGCTCGATTGCTGGCACACCGGCCGGCAGGTATTTCTCGCCGGCAATGGCGGCAGCGGCGGCAACGCCAATCATCTCGCCAATGATTTCCTCTATCCGCTGTCGAAGGTGCCCGGCTCGGGCATCAGGGTGCATTCGCTCTCGGCCAATCCGGCCGCGATCACTTGTCTTGCCAATGACGAGGGTTATGACAGCATCTTCGCGATGCAGCTTGCGGTGCTCGCGCGCGAAGGCGACGTGCTGATCGTGCTGTCGGGCTCCGGCAACTCGCCGAATATCCTGAAGGCATTGGAGCAAGCCAAGAGCATCGGCATGACCAGCTATGCCATGCTCGGCTATTCCGGCGGCAAGGCCAAAGCGCTGGCGGACGTGCCGATCCATTTCCGCGTCGACGACATGCAGATCGCCGAGGACGCGCAGATGATCGTCGGCCACATGCTGCTGCAGTGGCTCCATGGCCAACGCGATGAAGTCAACGCGCTCAAGAATTGTGCGGCGAACCTGCGACAGACATGGCGACGCATGAAAAATACTTGATCCTGGGGTCTAACTCGTTTTCGGGTGCGACCCTGGCCGATCATCTCGCAGCCCAGGGCCATGACGTGCTGGCAACGAGCCGTTCCGAGGAAGCGCATCCGGCGTTCCTGCCCTACAAGTGGCAGGCACGGCCGGGAAAGGTGCATTTCAAGCGCATCGACCTCAATCACGATCTCTGCGGGCTGAAGGCGCTGCTCGCCAGCGAGCGACCGACGCATGTGGTGAATTTTGCCGCGCAGAGCATGGTCGGTGAAAGCTGGCAGCATCCGGACCACTGGATGATGACAAATGTCGTCTCCACCGTGCGGCTGCATGAGCTACTGAGGAACTACGACGGGCTGCAACGCTACATCCATGTCACGACGCCGGAAGTCTACGGCTCGACCGACGGCTGGGTGACTGAAAGCGCGCCTTTCAACCCATCGACGCCCTATGCCGTCTCGCGCGCGGCGGCGGATATGAGCCTGCGCACCTACTTCGCCCATTACAAATTTCCCGTGGTCTTCACCCGCGCCGCCAATGTCTATGGCCCAGGCCAGCAGCTCTATCGCATCGTGCCGCGCACCATCGTGGCAGCGATGGGCGGCGAGAAGCTGCGGCTCGACGGCGGCGGCAAGTCGGTGCGCGTGTTTATCCACATGAGCGACGTCGCGGATGCGACGGTG